>OGKW01000379.1_pt1 | contig 40668 bp, 33 predicted proteins | sample 1572601 | NCBI WGS metagenome assembly OGKW01 (sample SAMEA2581875, study PRJEB24529) | metagenome | biome: Human gut stool | place: China | collected 2011
ACCGAAGCAATTTGCAGCAGATTTACAGTCTGTCCCCTTTGGCCACTCGGGAATCCATCCATGTCAGGCAAAGTGCCCTAACAATGTGAAATTGTAGCATATGTTCACACAAATTGCAATATGTTTTTTCTATTTTAGTGTAAAAGTTCAGCCATAGGATGACAAAAGCAACGATTGGGTGCTCGCGCTCAAAGCGTGTTAACGCGACTTTGCGAATGACGCAGGCTGAACTACTTCAATATAGTACAGATAAAAAGGATACTGCGCCAGCTGCATCTGCCCGTGATCGGTCACCTGATACCCTTTCTGCTGCAGTTCCGCGAAAGAGTCATCGCTCATGGCATCTGGTGTAAAGTACCAGAATCTGTCGGATTCTGCCTGGTTGTAATCACCGTTTACGATCTCATTATCGGGATAATAATAATACAGCACTGTCCATCCCAGATGTTTCACCCCGTTGGTGACCATCTGCACATCCTCTTCGGGCGTGCCGATCAGATCCAGGGTCTTGTCAGTCTCTACCTTCTGCTGTTCATAACTGCCATAAGATTCCCGGTAATTCTGTATTCCCATGCCAAACATTACAAGCAGTAACAGCACAAGCAGCAATCGGGCTGACAGCCCCAAACCCTTCCAGGACCGGTTCTCCAGCTCCGTCACCTGTTCCAGCAGACGGCTGCTGCCGATGACCAGCATCATGATCGCCACTGCACTTAACGGATACAGATATCTCTGCGCCAGCATCGGTGCCATTACAACACTCAGCAGATACGCAAATGCCAGCGTTCCCAGGATTGTGCAGGCACCTACTACCATGGCGTAAGTTTTGTCAGACCATCTTTTCGCTGACGGCTTCTGCAGACGAATACCCTCTTCTCCCATGGAAAACAGGGACGAATCCGCCACCAGCGTTACTATCAACAGTACTAACAGCAACGGAAATACAATTACATTCATCCGTCTGCCGCCCATGACGATCTCCAGGCTCTTATCCAGCCCGAGGATCTCCGTCATCCACCAGCCTCTGCTGACATTTTTCAATCCCGCATAGAAAAAATACAGCCAGGGAGCATAGCCGATCAAAAATGCCACGATTGCCAATACACCTTTTGTCCAGGTCTTACCGCGATATTTGATCCACACTGCCACTCCGGTGAAAAACATCATAATGCCCACGGCTACCAGAGCATAATAGTGAGAATATGCCGCGCCCAGTGCCCACAATACCATTCCGGTCCAGGTCTTCCTGGTGCCATCCGCTATTACACGGTAAGAACAGTAAAAGCAACCCATTACACACAAAAAGGCAAGTGCATACATACGAACTTCCAGATTATATTCCAGGCACGCCTGTCCCAGACCCGATATCATCACGAAAAATGTGGTCGGGAGCATACCGAAATGTTTCCGTATCACTGTCAGTGCCAGCACGATACCAATGGCAAACGGTACCAATGAAGCCAGATGGAATACCGGAACGCTGAATCCGAACAGGGTTCCAAACAGTTTCAGCCAGTAATAATACAGCGGCGGATGATTATCCCAGTAATACAGCACCTGCAGGATACCACCGACGCTCTTATGTGCAGTATTTGCAGAAAAAGCTTCATCTCCCCACAGCACCCGGTCGGACATCATGCTGAAATTGAGACAGATCACCAGCACACTGAATGCCAGTACCACGACCGGTCCTATGTATCTGTATACAATGTTCCATCCTTTGCTGCCGGCGATTTTAGTCATAACACTGTGAATCTTCTCATGTTTACCGGCTTTCGCCTCTTCCACGAACAGTTCACAAATGGTATATGCCAGCATGATGCAGATTTCCAGGCTCAGCACTTTGACTGCATATTCCCGGGATTCTACGAGTTTTCGCAAAATTGTATTGTCGTCATTGCCGGTCAGGGAAAGCAATACCCACGGCACAAAAAGCATGATCATCAGACAGGTTGCATAACGAAGAACATACGCTCCCTTACTTCCGGTCACCGTCTTCCCGGTGCTTCCATTATTTTTCAAAACATATTGCCGCCAGATCCCTAAGGATACCAGCGGCAACAGCAGGGTTATGATGATGGTAAACATCTGAAATCCTCTCTGTCTTTGGTAAATTATATTTTTTTCTACACGTTATTCCTGCACATACTTCAGGATTGTCGCGGAAGTCTGGGGCATCTCGATCAGGATCTTCCCTGCCTTGATCTCATACTCCGCGCCTTCCATGCAATATCCGTCATCTCTGGACTGCAGGATCACTTTCATCTTACCTGTCTTAGGAACCCCGATCTCCCATACATGGATCTCCTTGGTGATGGGATGATTGTTATTGTTGATCAGGATCGCACACTGTCCCTTGCGGTTAAAACGCCCGTAGGAGATGAAGTTATAATCATTCTCCAGCATTTTCAGGGAACCGGTACGCAGTTCCTCGTTTTCACGGCGCAGGCGGATAATATCCTTGTGAAACGACAACAGCACCTGATCCTCATGTCCCCAGGGATAGGTTCTCCGGTTATCGGGATCCGTGAATCCGCAGACACCGGCTTCATCTCCGTAGTAGATCGTCGGTGCGCCCGTCCAGGTCATCTGGATCACAACGCCCTCCCTGAACACTGCCTTATTGATGCCCTGCTCCGCAGCCTGGGGGCCTAAAGTATTGGTACGTCCCACCTTATGGTTCGTTCTCGTCAGGAAACGGGAATGATCATGGTTGGACAGTTCATTCATAGCCACCTGCCAGCTGGGCATGGAAAAACTGGAGGTATGATGCCGCATGGCTCCCCAGAAGCTCTCTGCATTGCCGAGCAGATCCTCTCTGTAGTCATCGCTGTGCTTTTCCATACCGGTGAGGAACCAGGTCACAGGCTCCATGAACGCATCGTAGTTCATGACAGTATCCCATTCGTTGCCCTGCAGCCAGTCTCTGGTATTGCCGTAATGCTCTGCCAGAATGATCGCCTCCGGATTGGCCTCTTTTACCGCTTTCCGGAATTCCTGCCAGAAATGATGATTGAACTCCTGGCTGTGACCTAAGTCTGCCGCCACATCCAGTCTCCAGCCGTCCACATTATAGGGCGGAGATACCCATTTTTTTGCAACATGAAGAACATAATCCATCAGTTCCTGAGAACCTTCGTAATTCAGCTTCGGCAGGGTATCATGTCCCCACCATCCGTCATAAGAATTGTTATAAGGCCATGCTGCCTGATTATGGAAATCAAAATAATTCCGGTAAGGACTGTCTGCGCTGACATAAGCACCCTTGTCATAGCCTTCCGCATTCTCGTAAATACGTTCTCTATCCATCCATTTATTAAAGGATCCGCAGTGGTTGAACACACCGTCCAATATGACTCTCATGCCTCTGCGATGCGCCTCTGCCACTACCTGGGCAAACATCTCGTTGCTCGCCTCTAAGTTCGCCTTATTGGTCACGCGGTCGATATAGCGGGAAGCGAAACGGTTCTCCCGCTGTCCATCCGGAAGTAGCTCTCCCTCATCACTGACGATCTTACCCAGATGGGGATCAATATAATCATAGTCCTGAATATCGTATTTATGGTTGGACGGGGATACGAACAGAGGGTTAAAATAAATTACCTCAACGCCCAGCTCCTGCAGGTAGTCCATCTTGTCCAATACGCCCTGCAGGTCTCCTCCGTAGAACTCACGGACATCCATCTGTGCAGGATACCGTCCCCAGTCCTCTACACGGTGCACCGGCTCCCCGATATAGCAGTATTCATTGGTCAGCACATCATTGGAAGGATCGCCATTGCAGAAACGGTCGGTATAGATCTGGTACATTACCGCACCTTTTGCCCAGTCGGGAGTATGGAAGCCGGGAATGATGATAAAGTCATAATACTCGTTGACCTCCTGCACCAATCCTCTCATATCAAAAATGCCTGTGATCCTGCCGGTCTGTACCTCAAAATAGTAGGATACCTTCTGATCATCCAGACGCATCACATAAGCATAGTAATCAAAATCATTGTTGCTCTCCACTCGCACCATGAGATGCTTCTGTCCACCGCTTACGAGGAATATCCTGTCCACGTTGTTCCTGGCGGTACGGAAACGGATCGTCACCTCGGAATATGGTTCCGGCTCTTCCGGGATCACATACTCCGCACTTGTATCTGTAAAAAGAGCTCTTCTGTTAAATACAGGTCTCATGGCAGCAATATACTGCTGGTTATATTCTGTTCGACGTAATCGCTCCAGATCCATAGTATCTATCCTTTCTGAGACTAATGTCTTACTATCTATATTATGCTCCTGCTATTCTTACCTGTGCAGCACACACATATGTAATTATACCCTTTTTCCCTACATCTGACAACAGCCTGACTTGTTTTTGAACGGTAAAAAGGACAGTCTTGGGAGGACTGTCCTTTTTAGAGAAGGTATTTCTTTCTTATGGGGTATAGCAAAAAACTATATAATGTATTGGGGGGGTTACGAGTATTATAATAGCATGCACTACTAGTTTTTACTATTCTCAAAATTCACAAATATTACAAAAATACATATTTGTTTTTATTTATTTTTCACAAAAGCAGTTTGTACAATACTACCAAATCTACAAAACACCCTCGAAAACCTTTTCCTATACGAAAAGTGCTTCAAACTCTTCTCTGTTGATCTTTTCCTTTTCTAACAGAAGCGTAGCACAACTGTGAAGTACCTTCTCATGCTGCATAATAATGTCTTTTGCCTTGGTATAGCAGTCATCTATGATGCGCTTGACTTCCTTATCGATCTCACCGGAAATCTCCTCACTGTGAGCCTTGGCATGTGCCAGATCCTTACCGATGAAGACTTCATCATCGTCATCGTCATAGCAGATGACACCGATATTATCAGACATTCCGTAACGGGTTACCATACGGCGGGCTGTCTTGGTGGCTTTCTTAATATCACTGGATGCTCCGGTGGTAATATCTCCGAAGATGATCTCCTCTGCGATACGTCCGCCCAAAGATACCATGATATCCTGGAGCATGCGGCTCTTGGTGGCGAACATCTCATCCTTTTCCGGCAGAGGCATGGTGTAACCGGCTGCCCCTACGCCGGTAGGAATAATGGATACGCTGTAGACAGGTCCCACATCGGGCAATACATGGAACAGGATCGCATGACCTGCTTCGTGATATGCCGTGATCTTCTTCTCCTTGTCGGAAATAATACGGCTCTTCTTCTCCGCACCGATTCCTACTTTGATAAACGCCCTCTTAACATCTTTATTCGCGATAAAGGAGCGGTTCTCCTTCGCTGCGATGATCGCTGCCTCGTTCAACAGATTCTCCAGATCCGCTCCGGTGAATCCTGCGGTAGTCTGTGCGAGCTGCTGTAGATTCACATCATCTCCCAGTGGCTTATTCTTCGCATGTACCTTCAGTATTTCTTCTCTGCCGCCCACATCCGGAGTCCCTACCGCTACCTTACGGTCAAATCGTCCGGGACGCAGGATCGCAGGATCGAGAATATCCACACGGTTCGTAGCTGCCATAACGATAATACCTTCGTTGACACCGAAACCATCCATCTCTACCAGTAACTGGTTCAGGGTCTGCTCTCTCTCATCGTGTCCGCCGCCCATACCGGTACCACGGCGTCTCGCCACGGCATCGATCTCATCGATGAACACGATACAGGGTGCATTGTGCTTCGCCTCTTCAAACAGATCGCGCACACGGGATGCGCCGACACCGACGAACATTTCCACGAAATCAGATCCGGAGATGCTGAAAAAAGGTACTCCGGCTTCGCCTGCCACGGCTTTCGCCAGCAGAGTCTTACCGGTTCCGGGAGGTCCCTCCAACAGAACACCCTTGGGAATCCTCGCACCGACGCCGGTGTATTTTCCGGGTTCTTTCAGAAAATCGACGATTTCCTCCAGTTCCTCTTTTTCCTCCTTCAGACCGGCTACCTGTGCAAAGGTGACGCTCTTGTCACCTATGGACATTTTGGCCCGGCTCTTGCCAAAGTTCATCATTTTACCGTTACCGCCACCGGCCTGCTGGGCATTCATCATCATGAAAACGAATACACCTACAGCCAGTACTACCAGCATTGGCAGCATATAAGTAAGGAACCAGTTCTCTCTCTCAATGTCATTCACTACGGGATCAAATCCGTACTCGCGGACCAATGTCTCCAGCTCGGTGATATCCGTAGCATACAGCTTATGATTCAGTCCGTTCTTCATCTGGATCTCCAGATAGCCGGTAGGAGCTTCTCCATTCGGCTGTATTACGATCTCAGATACATTTCCGGCATCCAGATCTGCGATGAATTCTGCTCTGGTATAGTCCTCTTCCCGGTTGCTCAACAGATTGAGCCCTACGATCACCATGACCAGAAGTATGATAAAAATAAAATAAGAATTAATTGTTCTGCCGTTTTGTTTCAACTTCACGGGCCTCCTACATCTTCGTATTGCTTAATCGAATTCTACCACACCGATGTAAGGCAGATTACGATATCTCTGATCATAATCCAGACCGTAGCCCACTACAAATTCATCGGGAATATTAAATCCGGTATAATCTACATGAACATCAATGACTCTTCTCTCCGGCTTGTCCAACAGAGTGCACAGACGTAAAGAAGCCGGTCCTCTGTCACGAAGCATCTCTAACAGATAACTTAAGGTTCTTCCACTGTCTACGATATCCTCTACTACGATAACATCCTTATCCTTCAGGGATTCATCCAGGTCTTTTACGATCTTCACCACACCGCTGGACTTGGTGTCGCTGCCATAGCTGGATACAGACATGAAATCCAGGGATACGGGAACGGTGATACGCTTTGCCAGCTCACACATGAAGAAGCTGCCGCCCTTCAGTACACATACAAGGTGTACCTGCTTACCTGCATAGTCCTTACTGATCTGTTCTCCGATCTCCTGAATTCTCTTATCTACTTCCTCTTCTGTCAACAGTACTCTGATATGTTCTGCCATTTTCTTTTGTCTCTTCGCTCTTAGGCGAACTCCTTTCTTATTAATTGTACCTTTAAAATACGTTTTGTATTCTCCGTTACTTTATAATATTCGCTGATGCGGTATCCCATGACCCACAGCACGTGATCATCTTCTGCCAGGATCGGCAGTCTGTCGCGCTCCTTGCGAGGAATTTTCTGATCGACAAAATAGCTTTTTAATGATTTACGGATCATTCCGCCTCTGCCGTCTGCAATGGTCAGATAGTCCCCTGTCTGCCGTGTTCGTATCATCGGACATTTTTTTATTTTATCATAATCAAACCATTTCGTATACTGATTTGTGGGAACTTCTTGGTTTTTTTCAAGTCCATGGGACGCTTCCCATACGGAATATTCCAGAGTTCCCAGCGCGCACTCCACTGTTTTCTTCTGTCCCGGAATCATATCCGGATCCCGCTGCTGCCAGAGCGGTGTCGCAACAGCAGTCTGCTCGTCGCTGTCCGCAGCTTTCGTTGTCTGCATCGTCTGTATTGTCAGGATGACCTGTTCATATTGCCGTCTGCCGCGGATTCCGAAGGGAAGGCAGATCGTCCGGTTTCCTTCCTGCGTAAACAATGTCAGAAGCTCCGTAATATGCTGATAGGTGATGTCTTTCTGCCCGGGAGAAAGTCTTTTTACCTCTTCATACAAAAGTCTTTTACGGATCACAGGATGTAGCGTCAGAAAAGGCTCCACCGCGATATGCTCCTCTTGTGCCCGACTGCTCACATCCGGCTGCAGCGCACTGCCTGGAGCCTTTATGCTCCGTATGCATCTGTTCACTGCCTCCGCCGTCTGCAGCTCCAGATATTCCTCCGTCTCCGCCAGCAGCTCCGCTGTCTGGTTCATGTGCGCCACACAGCCCCGCGCAATGTTTTGCTCCGCATAGGGTAAAATATGATGCCGTATCCGGTTCCTGGTATAATCGTCCTCATCGTTGGTAGCATCCTTACAGTAGAAAATTCCCTGTTGTGTTAAAAAGTCCTCGATCTCCCATCTCTCCAGGCACAGGATCGGCCGTATGATCCGACCTCTCACCGGGAGGATGCTTGCCAGTCCCCGGATGCCGCTGCCCCGGAACAGATGAAACAGCTGCGTCTCGCTGCGGTCATTGCTGTTATGCGCTACCGCGATCTTCGTGGCTCCCCATTCCTCCGCAGCCTTGTCAAAAGCTTCATATCTTGTTCTGCGGCCGGCTTCCTCTTCGGAACATTTTTCCAGAATTGACCGCTGCCGTACATCGGCTTCCGTCAGGAAAAACGGGATTCTATGTTCTCCACACAATTTTTCCACATACCGGGCATCCTCACCGGCTTCCGGCCGGATCCCGTGATTGACATGGACCACCGCAATGTCCAGCGGGAATTCTCTCATCCATTCCAGTAACAAAAATAAGAGGCAAACCGAGTCTGCCCCTCCGGAAACCCCGGCCACCACACGGTCACCGGGTTGCAGCATTTGATGCTCTTTTATATATGCAAATACTTTTTCTCGTGTATCCATCCATGTATTCATGATTTTACTCTATCCTAATTATGCGAAAAAATCAAGGCAGCAATCACGCATTCTCCCACAAGCACAGCACAAACACCGTCATATCATCCCGGATCCTGCCCCCACAGCTGCATATGGCATAAGAAAGTATCTTCTCTGCGATCTCCTGCGGATTCTGTTCTTCCAATGCCTCTATCATATCCCGCATCCGCTCCTCGCAATCATCCTCCAGTGCATCCAGCACACCGTCCGTCATCATGATCAGCAGATCGCCCGCTGCCAGCTGCCGCACCCGGACTTCCGTCTGCGCTTTCTGAAAAATCCCCAGCGGCAGACTTTCTCCTCCGATACACTCTGTTCCGACGCTTTCTTTCAGAAAAGTGGCCGCACCTCCGACTTTGCAGATCTCGCACTCTCCGCTGTACAGATCCAGGCTACAGATATCCACCGTCGGATGATCTTCCTCCTCATTCTGCGCATACAATGCGGAGTTCAGCATATTTACGGATTCTTCGATGTCAAATCCCGCCTCCAGCATTTTTTCCATGAGATCCAATACTCTGCCGCTGCCCCGGCTGGCATCTTCTCCCGCACCGGTTCCGTCGGATAACAACAATAACAGTCTTCCTTTTTCCGATTCCAGCATGGCATACTGATCCCCGGATATTTTCTCTCCCTCTTTTACTGCCCGGCTCACTCCGGTAAGGGCCACATATTTCGGTTCTTCTGTAAACTGAAAACAGTGTGGTTCCCTCTCTATGAGATAGGGACTTCCCGGCGACGGCTGCAGATGCTTCCCCAAAAGTACGGTAAGCATATCTGCTGCCTGCGATGCCTTACAACCGGATCTCTCCGTGGAAAGTATCATGCTGATACCGTTTGCGGCAGCACCTTTTTTTCGAATATAACATAACTCTGCTGCCGCAATCCCCTCACTATGCAATGCCTGGACGAGGTTTTTTCTTCGCTTTTCCTCTACCGGCCGGTAGCACATCTCTTCTCCGGCCACTTGTTCCATGATCCGTGCGACCGTCTGCAGATGATCCCCCATGACCTGCCTGCTCTGCTGCAGCAGGCATTTCTCCAGAATACTCTGTCTGTCATCTCCAACAATCCTCGTTTCGTCGTGAAAACTTCTCCCCAATTCCTCAAAACTCTCCGCATACCCCAACAGCTTCTGCCGGCACAGCATGGATACCTGTGCACATAACTTCTGTTCCGGATTTTTCTGTTCCCGTTTCCCTATCACCATGACTATTCCCCTTTCTGTCTTCACGATTATAGAGCCACTGTTTCTTTCTTTTTGTCAAATTCGGGGGAATGTTACCTTCATTTTTTGCGACAAAAAAAGCAGGTCCACTGTTGAGAATCAGTCTCCCTGCTTAATTGTCCTCTTTAAAAAGGATCTCACCTTCATACACCAGTCCCAGCTTATCCTTCGCCACTTCCTCCACATAAGCCTTGGTCTGCGTATACTTGCGATACTCCTCGATCTCTTCCGCTCTGGCGGTCTCCGCATCGATCTGCGCGCTCAGGCTTGCGATCTGGGTATCATATCCTGCGATCTTCTGTTGTAATTCCACGCTTCGCACCGCAACGACTACCATGATCATCAATACGACCAGGCTCACCAGGAACAGGCTGAACCGGTTCTGATGTCTCCTGCGGTAGGCTACTCTTCTTTTTCCCCTTGCCATACGCGCATCTCCTTTCTATAAATATTCTAAGCATTTTCCGAAGTCTCGTCAACTTCTTTTTTACCCATCTTACGGCTATCCGCAATGCCTTACGAATCGGGTTTAAGAGCATGTTGAGAAATCCGGAGACATATTTTACCAGGAGGGGACTTAGCGTCCTGTGATACAGATACATTCCCAATACCGCCCCCAGCACGGCGAACCATCTCAGGTTCCCATTGCTCTCCCGGAACATCAGTAAAAACACTTTTCCCGCACAATAGATCCAGAAGGCAATATCCTCCAGTGACACCATGCCGTTGCCATGTGTAAAAACCCTCCGCAAAATCCGCAGTATATCATACAGAAAAGTAATCTCTATTCCCAGGAGAAACGCATGCAGCAGAAAAACATTTTCATTCATTAACGGAACAGCCTGGCGAAAAATGACTCCTGCTTCTCCCCGGATGCTGCGGTATCCGAATATACGAAGCTGTCGATCCGGCCGTCAATGTCCACTTCCCCTTTATCCAGGGTCAGCCGATTCACATGCAGTTCATTTCCGCGGATCATCAGCATCCCCTGTTCCGTCTCCAGCAGAATCTCCCGCAGATCAAAAGAAAGCACATCATTGACACCGTTCACCGTGCAGGTTCGTCTGTTGGTCATAATTATTTTATGCATACGCCCTGTTGTGTTTAAATCTTCCATACTTCCTCCCATCTGTGTCACATTGCAATTTATCATAACTATTCAAAGCTACAATTCATCTTATGGGAGTTATTGGAAATTTATACATATTTATACATAACGAAAGAGTTCTTTTGCTTCTTCTTTTTTCACTGTCTCCTGAACATCCAGCACTTCTACCTTTACATCCTTGTTACCGAAAGAGATCGTGATGATGTCTCCCTCTTTTACATTGGCAGATGCCTTTGCCGGTTTGTCGTTGATCAATACTCTGCCGCTGTCGCAGGCTTCGTTGGCCACAGTACGGCGTTTGATCAGGCGGGACACCTTTAAATATTTATCCAGTCTCATGGGTTTCCTCTCCTTCTGAAAACTATTTCTCATAACGAAAGAGACCCGAAAGGTTGTCCTTTCGAGTCTCTGAAAAATCAGCTTCTATTATGCGTTCAGCATATCCTTTAATGCTTTACCAGCCTTGAACTTAGGAGCCTTAGAAGCAGCGATCTTCATGGGCTTGCCGCTCTGAGGATTTCTACCTTCTCTTGCTGCTCTGCTGGATACTTCGAAAGTACCGAAGCCAACTAACTGAACCTTACCATCCTTCTTTAACTCTTCAGCAACAACATCTGTGAAAGCCTTTAATGCCTTCTCTGCGTCCTTCTTGGAAAGACCAGCCTGATCAGCCATAGCTGCAACTAATTCTGTTTTGTTCATATTGAACTCCTCCTATAATGAGTTTTCGTGATTAAATTTACGCTCGAAAATAGTTCTTTTGAAACGTCTATAAATATATATATCTGTTTTTATCCCTTTTGTCAAGGCATTTCCGCATATTTACGGCATTTCCTGTGCCTTTTCAAAGATTATTTTGAAGTTTGGGAGCTAACTGTCAGATCCACAAAAGAGTACGATACATCCTTCTGTTCATCGTCCACCTGAACCGTATAACTCCTGGTCTCATATCCGGACTTCCGCAGTGTGATCACATGACTTCCCGATGTCTTTTTGAAGCTACAGGGTGAGATTCCCACATAGTTACCGTCCAGATATACTTCCACGTTTTCCGGTGCATCAATGTGTACCCGATAGTAGGTGGTTGTGGTGTCTGCCGTCGCAGAAGTACTGCCGGAAGCAGTACCGGTGGAAGAGCTGCCTGCAGACGACGAGCTTTGTGTACTTCCTGTGCTTTCTTCACTGTCGGAATCCACTTTATCTAATTGCACATCCACTCCGGCAGATTCCTGTCCTACCCGAAGATACTGTGTCAGAGATTTATAGCCGTCCGCTTTTGCTATGATCTGGTGGATTCCGTACTCCAGTGAGACCGGCTGGGAAGGATCCACCTGACTTCCGTCAATATACAGCTCCGCATCGGCCGGGCTCATGGAAAACAGCACCATACCGTACTTCGCCTCCGCCACCTCCAGATCTCCGATATCCAGGGTTGTCTCTTCGTTACGGTTGATCACTACATACTTCGTACCGCCTCCGCCACTGCAGCTGATATCCACCTGATAACTGCCTTCCGGCACCGTCACCAGCATGTCCTCCGTGATTCTCACGATCTGTGTCTGTCCGATCTCCAGCCATCCACCCACGAAATTCTCATCATTGACCAACCGGAGATATCCATGCCCCTTTTCCACGACCACGCTGAGCACCGTACTGTCAATTCCATGGAATGTCAGAATATCGGATGGATTCAGATCGATCTCTTCTATACTGTGTCCCTGGGAAAAATACTGCGTGTCTTTGGACAGCTTATAGGTTTCTCCGCCGATGCTTACCTCGTGCCTCACCGCATTCAACTCATAGCGCTCCACACTATCATACTGCCATGCCGTCTGTGCCAGCTGCATGGATGTCAGGTGTTTCTGTGTCTTCAGAAAAGTCACATCCACAATATCACCCTCCTGCAGCTGATCCAGCGAGATCGCCTTGCCGTATTTATCCCCGAAACGGGTGGTTCCGTCCATGGATAGCGTATATCGCCTGCAGATATCCAGATTCAACAAAGTGACAGTTTTATCAACTTCGTTAATATCCACCAGTATAGCAGTATCCGCAGAATCATAGCTGTCCGGATTCGTCACCACGAATCCGGTATCTACACGCTCCGCTTCCGTCTGTGTCTGCGTCTCTGTATTTCCTTCCGTGGCAGCTTCCTGCCCGCAGCCAGTTATTGACAACATTGTCATAAGCCAAATGCATGCTACTGCTTTCATCAGATATCTTTTGTTCATGCTTTTGTCTCCTCTCCGGTACCTTAGTGTCTATCCGATCTTATGATCTTATGGTCTCAGAATCCGTAGGAATTTTTTTCGGGCGGTCTCCTGTTCCAGCAGCCGGTCCAGTTTTTCCTGATTTTTTTCCGGAATCCATGCTTTTCCCGAATTGTAATAGAAATTCACGATCTTCCATAATTTTTCGGGATAAGACAATCTGTAGAACAGATCCTGTCTCTCGAAGGGATTCAGCGGTCTGACGGATTCATAAGCTGCCAGCAGGGCTTCCCCCCGGTTACAGTCCCAATCACTTTTCTCCAACAGTTTACGCAGCAACAGATAAAGATCCCTTATGGGACCGTCTGCCTGACATTTTTCAAAATTCACCAGGAAAAATCCTCTGTCCTGGCGCAAAATATTGTGATATTGATAATCACCGTGACAAAAGCAGAAGGTTTCTCCCGCTTCTACGTCATATGAATTTTCTATCTTTTTCCATTCCTCACAGATCTGCCCGGCCTCTTCCAAAAAAGGATCCATCACGGCAGCCAGCCGGATCTCGAACCAGGTCTTCTGGCTCCGCTGTTTTAAGAATCTCCGGGCCCTCTTCAATTCTTTGTTATGCTTCTCATACTCTCGACTCGGAAGGAATCTACGGATGACCGGTGTGGGTATCCCTTCCATCTCGGGAAATGTGGGAATAAATTCCAGATCCTTGTGAAGTCCGGCCAGCAGGCGCATGGCTTCCATGCATTCTTCCCTGTCACGGATGTTACATTCTCTGCCTTCCCACCAGGTCTTCAGAATATATCTGACACCATCTCTGTCCGTGACCGACAGTGCACCCTCTCTGGTGGCGAGCAGTCTCTCCGCAGAGATATTCCCACAAGCCTCCAGATGCTTAAGCACCTGTTCCTGTAGACGCAGCTGTTCCTCGCGTCCTGTATATTCCTTGAAGATCAGGCAGCCCTGCTGTGTATCGCACAGAATCGCCCCCCGCCCTTTTCGGGTACGCAATACCTCTATCTCATACTGCTCCAGCAGTGCCACCGCTCTGTCATTCACTTACAACCCCTCCTAAGATATGTACTTAACCGGTTTGACGGTTCCTACGCTATCTTATGAGAGCTCTTATAAAAGTATGCTCACTCTTTGCCTGCTGCCAGTTCGCCCGCCTTTTCCAGCAACTGTTCTCTGGTATTCTGCTCCGGGTGCTCTAAGACCAGTTCCAACAGCTTCTGCAGCATATCGCCCAGCTCTCTGCCGGGCTTCATTCCCATAGCAATGAGATCTCTGCCGGTGACAGCCAGCGTTTTCAAGGATACGCACTGCTTTTTCTCCAGCATCTCTTCATATAACTTCTTCCAGAGCTCCAGGTTCTCCAGCTTCTCTGCCCGCAGATAATCGCTCTGTGCCAGGATATCCGCCTGTCTCACCGGGAACAATAGCGGGAAGATGTCTTCCCCGATCTTATTCACAGCCCGGCGCACGATCCGCAGGTCAGGTGTCACATCATTACCATAATCATGATATCTTACCAGACGGGTCACCACTGCCACTGTATCATTATCAAATCTGAGTCTCCTCAGGATCCTGCGTGCCATCTCCTCACCCACTGCAGGATGTCCGTGGAAATGGGTGGTGCCGTCTTCATCCACGGTAAGTGTCTCAGGCTTACCGATATCATGAAGCAGTATAGCATACCGCAGATTCTTCTCAGGTGCGATCTCTATGAGGGCATGTAAGGTATGCTCCCCCACGTTGTATTTATGGTGCTTATGCTTCTGAGGAGTCTCCATCATGGCATCGAATTCCGGCAGGATCACCTTCGTGACACCCATGTCATAAGCATCCCGCAAGGTGTCAGGATGAGGGGAGATCAGCAGCTTGGTCAATTCCACCTGGATCCGCTCCGCACTGATCTTCTGCAAAGTGGGTGCCAGCTTCCGGATCGCCGCTTCGGTATCTTCATGAATCTCGTAGCCTAACTGCGCAGAGAAACGGATGGCACGCATGATGCGCAGCGCATCCTCTCCGAAACGTTCCTCCGGATTACCCACGCAGCGGATCAGCTTCGCTTCGATGTCCTGTAAGCCACCGAAGATATCGATCAGACCTTCTGTCTCATTATATGCCATGGCGTTGATCGTGAAATCCCGGCGTTTTAAATCTTCCTCCAGATTCGGGGTAAAAGTGACCTCCTTGGGATGTCTGCTGTCTTCGTATTTTCCGTCCACGCGGTAAGTGGTGACCTCGAAGCCCTCTTTGTCCAACATGACCGTCACGGTACCGTGCTGGATCCCGGTGTCGATGGTACGACGGAACAGCGCCTTCACCTGCTCCGGTCTCGCCGAAGTAGTAATGTCCCAGTCCTCCGGGCATCTGCCCAGGATGGAATCCCGCACGCAACCGCCTACCACATAGGCTTCGAACCCGGCATTCTGTATGGTCTCTATGATATATTTCGCTTTTTCAGGTATTTGTATCTGAATCATATATATCCTCTTTTGCAAAAATCACACACGCTCATTGCTCTGTGATTTTCGCGTGTTACTGCTCTGTGTCTATTGTTTGTTTCTAAGAAAGGCTATGCCTGCTCCGGTTTCATGATAAATTTATCGATGACCTCCACCAGCCCGTCCTCATCGTTAGTACCGGTGATGTAATCTGCAGCTTCCTTGACCGCCGGCTGGGCATTCCCCATGGCCACGCCGGTTCCCGCATATTCGATCATGGAGATGTCGTTGTAGCCGTCACCGCAGCAGATCGCGTTTTCACGCGTAAGTCCCATGCCTTCCAGCATATGATCCAGAGAAGTGGCTTTGTTCACATCTTTCGGCATGATCTCAATGAAAAACGGCTCCGAACGGTAGATGCTTGCCACATCACTGTACTTTTCCTGTAACTGCTTCTCCAACTCCGGTGCGATCTCTTCCGGTGCTGTCATCAGGCATTTATTAATATCGAATTTCACGTATTCAACGAAATTGTCAACGACCTTTATTGGGATCCCGTTAATCCTCGCTTCTAACTGCACATATTTATCCGGCTCAAATGCGGAGATAACTCCCTCTCCCTGATAGGTGATCAGTCCGCAGCCATTCACTTTGGCGAATTCATACAATCCGGGCACAATGGACAGGGGCAGTGTTCTCTGATAGACCACTTCTCCCGTTTTACATTCCACGATACGGGCTCCATTAAAGGACAGAAGATATCCGCCGTATTTTTTCAACTCCAATTCCTCTTCACATTTCCGCATACCGGGCGTGGGACGTCCGGAAGCCAGGATCACCTTGTGTCCATGCTGTAAAATATTCCAGATTCCCTGTTTGGTAGCTTCTGTAATCTCTTTTTTGGAATTGGTCAGTGTTCCGTCAATATCCAGTACCAGAACTTTTTCCTGCATGTATATTCATACCTTTCTCAAAGTTATTCTCTGTTCAGCTCACGTAACCAGCAAAGTCACATTATCCTGTTTCCCGCCATTTTGAGCCTATCTTTGCTCATAATCTAACAGTACCTGTCTCTTCTGCTTGCGCAGTGAAACAGGTACTTGTCTGTTGTCTATGTTCTGTTCCCCGGCAAGCCTTACTGTGCCTGTGTTGCGGTCTCTTCGGTAGCAGCGGTCTGTTCCTCGGTGATCTCCTGGGTCTCTGCTGTTGCAGTCTCAGTCTCAGCAGCCGCGGATTCCTCTGCCTGCACCTTCAGATAATTCAACTTACCCTTGGGATCCTCTACCGTTACATCTGCGGTAATATCCTGCACATGCTGACTCATTGTATCGGATACCAGCGTATTCTTGATGTTGATCTTCCACTCGGGCTGATCCTGTCCGATGTAGTAAAGTACATAAGTGGTGTCACTGACAGTGATGGCTACGGTATCTCCTGCCTGACGGCTGCTGTCGAAGATCCAGTTGCTCAGCTCCTCTGTCATACCGGTCTTGGTTACCTGCTCGAACAGACCGCCGTTCTCTACTGCGGAAGTATCCTGTGTATACTTCTTGCACAATTCTGCGAAGCTGTCCTCGGTAGCTGCACCATTCTTCCACTCCTCCAGGATCTCTTCACCGGTCTTATCCTCGGTGGGAATGATCACACGTACATCTGCGGAAGGAGTCTCATCCAGATATCTCTTCTCAAATGCCACGACATAGTAGCAATGGCTGTTGTCGTTGGTAATGACGGTGGTGTCTCCTGCCTTTCTGGCATCATCGAACAGCCAGTCGGAGATCAGGTAGTTCACGGAAGACTTCTTCTCATTCTCGTGTGCTTCGCCGTCTTTTGCCACGGTCTGCTCCGCATCGTCAGCCAGTACCTTGGCATCTTCCATGGCCTTGGCGATCTCAGCATCGGAAGGCTGGTAAGCGGTATCCTGTGTGCTGTCAGTAGCTGCGGTTCCATCGGTGGTACCTGTGGTATCGGCAGCAGTCTCCTCTACGGGATCTGCCAGTTCGGTAGGCTCGGTGGGCAGATCAGCTTCGATCGTGGTCAGGCGGTAGTCTACGGAATCGTAGGTTGCCTTATTTTCCTCATAATAGCTCTGGATCTCATCATCACTGGGAGCATTGTCCTCCTGCAGCTTCTGATAATAAGCGTTCATTACCATGTCATTCTTCACATATTCTTCGATACGACCCATGGTTGCATAGCTTCCGTAGATGGAACGTACATATTCCTTATCAGATACGCCTGCGGCTGCAGCGGAGGTTTTGATGGTCTCCTTGAAAGTGTTATACTCATCCGTGGTATCGTAGGTGAAGCCGGCTGCTTTGGCTTCTGCCATCAGCGCCCTATTCTGCTTCAGGCTCTCTACAGCATTCTGCTCAAAATAGTCCTGCCAGGTCAGAGTATCGGAATACATCTGGGTGGACAGATCCTTGCTGGTATCCAGTCCGAAATAGCTTAAATAACTTCCGTACTGTGTAATGTAGTTGTTCTTGGAGGTGTTGTAGACATAATCAAATTCTACCTTATTCACCTCTTCACCATTGATCACTACATAAGTCTCATGGGTTGCCAGATAGGTCCGGATCGGGAAAGATGCCACCAGACATACCAGAGCAACGAGGAATACGATCCCGACTGCCGTGCTGATGCGCTCTTCCTTTTTCTCCTTTTCCTTCTCCTCTTTACGCTTCTGTACCTTACGGTCATATTTTGTCATGACCTTCTGTTCTGTTTGTTCTTTTTGTTCCTTATTTTCTGTAACTTTTTCATTCTTAGACATCGCTTACATGTCTCCTTCCTAGCGTCTTAAGTCCAATGACTCCTTATTTTACCGTATTTTAGCGGAAAAAGAAAGCTATTTCACATATTTTTCAAGTTTTTCCACGATATTTTTCACACAACCGGGTTCAAAAGGACTGTCCAGTCCGACTTTTTTAATCATATTGGTGTAAAAATCGCTGGCGGACAATCTGCACAGCTTCAGATAGCTCTTCCACGCCTCTGTAAAATCGGCATCCATCTTCACCTTGTACTGTAGTGCACAGGTCTGTGCCAGGCAGTAATCGATATAATACAGCGGGTAGTCGTAAATGTGCAGCTGCTTCTGCCAGAAGCCTCCCTGTCCGAAGAAAGGATCTCCCTCGTAGTCCAGATGAGGCTTGTACTCCCGTTCCAGACGGCTCCATGCCTGTTTCCGCTCTGCCGGGGTCAGCTCCGGGTGCTCATAGACGATATGCTGGAATTCATCCACCATACAGCCGTAAGGGATAAACGCAGCCGCATCCTCCAGATGCATTTCCACGTACTCCTGCGCCCGGTCACCGAAGAACAGGTTCATCCACTTTTCCGTAAAAAATTCCATGGACATAGAGTGGATCTCTGCAGTCTCCATGCCGATATCCGCATGCTCTCTGATGGGATCCTGTGCAGCGAGATACCCCTGGAACGCATGGCCACACTCATGCGTGATGACGTCCACATCACCGCTGGTACCGTTGAAGTTGGCGAAGATAAACGGTGCATGATAGAGGGGCAGATAGGTCATGTAACCGCCTGCCTTTTTCGTCTTGCGTCCCAGGACATCAAATAACTGGTTCTCCATCATGAAATCAAAAAATTCCGCAGTCTCCGGAGACAGCTCACGGTACATCTTCTGTCCGGCTGCCATGATCTCTTCGGGGGTTCCGGTGGGTGCCGGGTTGCCGTCCTTAAAATATACCTGCTCGTCGATATAGCTGAGCTTCTCCAGACCCAGACGCTGTCTTCTGCGGTCATGCAGTTTCTCTGCGAAGGGTACGAAATACTCCTTGATCTGCCTGCGGAAAGCCTCTACCTCGTCCTTGCCGTAGCAGTTGCGGTTCATCCGGTAATATCCCAGCTCCAGGTAATTTTCATAGCCCATTGCCCTTGCTTGCGCGGTACGGTTTTTCACCAGTTTGTCGTAAATGCTGTCCAGTTTTTCCTCATTTTCCATGAAAAAGGCACTCATCTTCTCCCACGCCTGTCTGCGGACATTGCGATCGGAATTCACCAGATAGGGCCGTAACAGGGACAGATTCAGTTCCCTGCCATCGAAATCGATCTTCGCACCGGCGATGAGCTTGTCATACTCCATGGTCAGGGAGTTCTCCTCCTGCATCAGCGGGATCAATGCCTCACTCATGGACTTCTGTGCCAGCTCCATATTCTTGAACGCGACCGGACCGATCTTCTCCTCCAGATAAGCTCTATAGGGGGATTCATATAATTTCTTCTGATAAGCCAGCACCAGATTACTGAATACCGGGCCCTGCTCATCGTAGTATTTATGCTCTTCCTCGTAGAATTTATCGGAGGTATCGATGTCGAAGCGGATATTTGCGATCGTCATCAGCGTCATCACACGATCCGTCAGCGCATAGTACTTCTTATGCACCTCGAACTGCTCCTCTCCGCTCTTCGCCGCACCCAGCTCCCAGATCAGCTCTCCCATCTCTTCCTGCACTTTGGCAAAATCTATTCTCTCGTAAGGCATGTCCTGAAATCTCATATTAATGTAACCCTCTCTTTCTGTGTCCTTAGGAACCTATACTGCTTATCTTACCCTAAAATGCCGGGAAAGTAAAACTTTAGAAGCGTTCTGTAACATTTTTCTTTCGTTTTAACAGCATAATTGTAACATTTTTCTGCTTGTCATTATAAGGGCCTTGTGATATGGTGGTATTGAAAATAATTTTTCTTTTTTCAAAAATTCTTATAGACCCATCAGTGGTCAAAGTTTTCCCTTATTATTTTTTATATATGGAAAATATTTGTTTTTTTGTGTCGTTTTATTTTATTTTTACATTTATTTTGCAACAGAAAGGAGATTTATGGAGTTAAAACAAAATAATATGACCAACAACTATTTTTCGGAGGAGTATTTAATGAATACTGTGTCGAGATTCTGGAAAAAATGACCTGCTTTACTCCAACAAGTTACAGATGCTGGATACTCCGCATTTTGTAGTGTTTTATAACGGGACGGATCCTCTCCCGGAATACAGTACCCTGAAGCTATCCAGTGCCTATCGGAATAAGGAAGAGACTCCTCAGCTTGAATTACAGGTACAGGTAATCAATATCAATCTCGGATTCAACGCCGAACTGATGGATGCCTGCCAGATTTTAAAAGAGTATGCTCAGTTCGTCGCAGAAGTCCGCAAGCAGGCAAAGTTATATCCAAATCGACAGGCCATCGTTCAAGCAGTGGATGTGTGTATTAAGAAAGATATTTTGAAGGAATTTTTGCTTGAGAATAAGAAGGAGGTTATTGATATGGTTTTATTCGAGTATGACGCTGAGGCGGAAAAGAGGGTCATTTACAAAGACGGTCGAGCAGATGGAAAAGAAGAAGGAAAAGCAGAGGAAATTGTTCGTTTGTGTAAAATTTCATGTATCAAAGGAAGATACGATCCGGGAATTAGAAACCGAGCTTTCTATTTCTACACAGGCAGCCCTAGATTACTATGATAATTTTTCGAAAGAATTGGAAAAGAAATCTTTGGATGATCAAAAGGTCTTATAAGAACCCAAAAAGGGCAGCCCATCATGGACTGCCCTTTGGTTCTTACATAACTCTTACAGATATGGTTCGTTCCTCTTAGGAAACAACCTGATCTCAGCTTAAGCTTACTGTAACAGAGACAGTACGCCCTGGTTAGCCTGATTGGACTGAGCCAGCATAGCCTGACCTGCCTGAGACAGGATGTTGTTGTTGGAGTACTTAACCATCTCAGTAGCCATATCGGTATCACGGATAGCGGACTCTGCGCTGGTGGTATTCTCAACTACATTGTCCAAGTTGTTGATGGTGTGCTCCAGACGGTTCTGAACAGCACCAAGTGCGGAACGCTGGGTGGAAACCTTCTGGATTGCAGCGGAAATGGTATCAATAGCAGCGGTAGCCTTGGTATCATCATCACCAGATACCTGAATACCGTTTACACCAAGCCCACGAGCACTCATCATAGCAATATCGACATCAATCTTATTGTCTTCTGTAGAATCAGCACCTACATGAAGGCTGAAATTTAAGGAAGCATTCAAATCTGCAAATGCCTCTACGGTAACTTTACCATCCTTATCAACACTAATTGACTTAATATCACCAGCACCCGCTTCATTAAGATCTTTCTTGATCTGTGCGATTAATTCATCCTGTGTAGCAAATGCTCCATCAGTTGCGTCTGCATTAGCTTTTGCGTCAGCTAAAGCTTCTTTCTCAGATAAGGTTTTACCGCCTGCCGTATCTGCGTCTTTAATACCTGTAACCAATCCATATTTTTTGCCCATAACTTCAACAGTAGAAACATTATACTCACCTTTGTCAGTTACAGTTTTTTTAGTTGCAGTACTCAAAGCATATTCTTTCTTACCTGTATTTTCATCAATATCTGTAATATTTCCACTTGCTGTCTTATAGGTAAGCTTTGCGGCCGTTCCATCCTGATTTACACCCTTTAACAGGTAACTCTCATTGAACTTGGTTGTGGTGGATACACGGTCGATTTCAGTTACTAACTGATCGATCTCGTTCTGGATGTAGCTTCTGTCATTCTCAGCCTGAGTTCCGTTAGCAGCCTTTACAGCCAGTTCGTTCATTCTCTGCAGCATGTCCTGAACTTCGTTCAGAGCGCCTTCAGCAGTCTGTACTGCGCTGATACCATCCTGTGCGTTGCTGGAAGCCTGTGTCAGACCTCTGATCTGCTTTCTCATCTTCTCACTGATGGACAGACCAGCTGCGTCATCAGCTGCACGGTTGATCTTGTAACCGGAAGACAGTTTCTCGGTGGACTTTGCCTGAGAAGCGGTGGTCAGACCTAACATTCTGTTAGAGTTCATAGCTGTAAGATTGTGTTGTACTACCATAATAATTTACCTCCTTGTATTACTGCCCAATTCCTTTTGCGGCAGTGTGCGTATCTGTATTGTTATTGAGAAATCCTTTTCTCCCAGATACTTGTTTTTAGTTTTTATAGTAACCGGAGTAGGAGCTTCCCTGTCGGGCCCTGACAGAGCCGCTCTTCCTCCGGTTATTACCATATGAAATTATTTGTCCGCATTTCCCTTTGTGATGATCACGTTGGATTTCTTGCGGTACTTCTCCGGGTGCTCTTCTTCCGCATAATATTTAGGAAGCTTCGCTCTCTCCTCCGGATCTGTGATCTGGTTCTCTAATACCGTGCTTCGCACGATGTTCACCTCTTTCGGTGCATCGATCATGATACGGAGATGATTCTTGGTTCCTCCCAGGAACACGATCTTGATATTGTCATTGATCATCAGGTATTCTTCCGGACTAACGGTCAGACGCAGCATATCGATAACCTCCTTGTTTTTATTCAGCCTTCCTTGCCTGCTGGTTCTCACTGATGCAACAATTTATTATGGAATGTTGCATTTTGTCTTGCACTACATATTTCGGCTGACCATGGGAAAACTTTAGTCTTTTTAATAAAAATCGTTACTACGTTACTTTTATATCACTATAATGATTATATAGATCGCATGTCATAGCTGTATATCACGAAATATGGCATCTTTGTCATCTTGTTCAATTCCCAGATAATGTTTTGTGATCTGAAAAGAAGAATGATTGTAAATCTCCATCAGCAATGCGGGCGGAGTTCCCATTTTCCATGCATGGTAGCCGAAGGTCTTCCGCAGGGAATGGCACCGGATCACATCTTCAATCCCTACGGCTTCTGCAGCCTTACGGACAATGCGGTAGGCCTGGTATCGGGAGAGCGGGGAACTGGTTTTTCTGGGGCTGGGGAAGAGGTAGTCTGTGTCGGCTATGGAAGGCTGTGTTTTCCGGTAGGACAGTAATGTTTCCTGAAGTTCTCTGTTGATCAGGATCCTGGTTTCTTTTTCCGTTTTTTTCTCCGTGATTAGGAGATGGGTGTAAAAGCGGCTGTGTTCTGTGCAATAGACATCTCCCCAGGTGAGATGAAGGATGTCGTTGATGCGGAGAGCGGTGTTCAGACCGATCAGGATGAGAGTGTAATTCCGGGAGTTTGACTGTTTGGTAAGGTAGTACTCTTTGAAATCGTGTAAAAGCTGTTTGCTGCGGATAGGTTGTGTCGTGCTCATAATGGCCTCCTTGATAGAATAAATGAATTAGGAAAATGCAACATTCCATAATAGAATGTTGCATTTTTCTATTTTAATCCTTTCATTTCTGTGGTATTCTTTTAAAGACTGCATATCGCTATTTTTCGACAATACTTTCCTTTTTTGAAACATATACAGTCAGAATCAGGAGTACACATGAAAAGCTTTATATGTCAAATGTTCTATAAGCAGCGGGCAGCATTCGAGCAAAGCTACGCTTCCAGGGGCAAAGAGTATCCTCTTCCGGAAGACGTTTTCCTACAATCGGATATTTTCTATGACGAAAAGCATGTTCCGGCACATCGTCTGGATGTCTACCGTCCCAGGGGACGGGACGGAGAGATTCTTCCGGTCATCGTCAACGTACATGGCGGAGGCCTCCTCATGGGGAACAAGGAGTTCAATCGTCCCTTTTGTGCCTCCCTTTGTGAGGCGGGGTATCTGGTATTCAGCATGGAGTACCGGCTGATACCGGACTGTCTTTTCTATGACCAGCTGGCTGATCTGCATCTGGCACTGGATTTTATCCGGGATCATCTGATGGAATACGGTGGTGACATTTCCCGCATATATGCCTGCGGCGACAGCGGCGGTGCCTGTCTGCTGACTTATGGAATCGCCATGCAGCGAAGCACTGCACTGGCACAGGCTGCCGGAGTAACCCCTTCTGACCTGCCAGTCCGGGCACTTGGCCTGGTCAGCGGAATGTTCTATACGAACCGCCTGGATCAGATCGGACTTTTCCTCCCCAGATATCTCTACGGTCGGCATTATAAAAAAAGTGCTTTTGCCCCCTATGTATCTCCGGAGCACCCGGACATCGTGACCAGCCTGCCACCCAGTCTCCTGATCACCAGTGACAACGATAATCTTCAGAGTTATACTCTGAATTTTGAAAAGGCTCTGCGCAGACATCAGATGCCCCATAAACTGATCAACTACCCGAAGGATCCCCGCCTGACCCATGCGTTCAGCGCTTTTTACCCGGAGCTTCCGGAAAGCAGGGAAGTGATCCACCATTTGATTCATTTTTTTGATCATACCGGAGAGGACTGTAAAGGAGGATATGTATCATGACATACGACGAAAATGTTTTCAAAGAAAAAGCTAATCGGAAAGCCCGTAAGATCTGGATCGTTTTTGCTGTTTTACTGAGTGCCAACTATGGCTCCGATGCGTCCGGGGGATTATATCCCACCACTTCTTACCTTATTTTTCTGGCATTGTGCTGGCTGCCTCTGATCTTTGGCGAAGTGCTGTTACGTGTAAAGGGCTGGGCAACGGAGCTCTACCGCTACGATCTGGTCATCGGTTACGGTATCTTCTACACTTTTGTCATCTGTACTACAGCTTCCCCGATCGCTTTCACTTATATCCTGCCGGTGACGAGCCTGCTGGTACTGTATAAGAACCGGAAATTCATGATCAACTGCGGTATCGCCAATGCCCTGATCATCGTCGGTGCAGCCGTCTATCGCTATATGCTGGGCTTCAACAGTGCTTCCGATATGAAGAATTACCAGTTACAGCTGTCCTGTATCGTCCTGTGCTACATCTGCTATGTCATGTCCATCCGTCATCTGAATGAATCCGACGGTGCCATGACCGACAGCATCAAGGCTGACCTGCACAGAGTCGTAACCACTGTAGAGCAGGTTAAGTCTTCGAGTAATATCATTCTCGATGGCATCACAGTCGTAAGAGAGCTGGCTTCCGAGAATAAGCATGGCTCCGATATCGTCATGCTGGGTATGAATGAGCTGACTGACAACAACAATATGCTGCAGGATCGTACCACCTCATCCACACAGATGACCTCCGATATCCGCGCCCAGGTAGAAAATGTGGTAGCTCTGATCGGAGAAATGATCACGCTCGTCGAAAAAACGCAATCCCATTCCGGCGTCAGCGCAGAAGACCTGAAGAGTCTGGTGAATACCGCTGCTACCATGTCACAGCTGTCTACTGAGCTGGAAAATGTTCTGGAGAATTTCCGGCAGGAATTCGAAATGGTAAAACAGGAGACCGGCACCATAGAGAAGATCACGAATCAGACAAATCTGCTGGCATTAAATGCTTCCATCGAAGCTGCCAGAGCCGGAGAAGCTGGCAGAGGCTTCGCTGTCGTAGCGGAGCAGATCCGTACCTTAAGCACCGAGACCCACGCTTCCTCTGAGCAGATCAGGGATGCCCTCTCCCGGCTGGATGCTACCTCCGCGAAGATGACCTCTTCCATTGAAGAGACATTACAGCTGATCCAGATCACTCTGGAAAAAGTAACGCAGACCGGAGATAACGTAAATCAGATCGCTTCTGATTCCGTGCAGCTGGGCAATCACATTCAGGTCGTAGATAATGCCATTAAAGAAGTAGAGAACTCCAACACCCAGCTGGTATCCAACATGGAGCAGGTATCTAACATCGTGGATACCATCACAACCTGTATCACACACTCCAGCCGGACCAGTGAACGGATGCTCAGCAAGTATCAGGAAACAGCAGACAATATCAATACCATCGAAGATGTCATGGAGAACATGATGTGTGATCTGGGTATCGGTGGTTTCATGGGTATTGAAGACATCAAGCCCGGAATGAAGATTGACTTACAGCTGGTCGGTCAGGAGGATGTCCAATATCTTGGGGAACTGATCGAGCAGCTTCCGGAGGGACTGCTGGTATCCTGTCAGAAGAAGTTGACCGTTAACGGGGCTGCTTCCTGTATGCTGCAGGTCACCGCAGGTAATATCCTGTACTGTTGGGACAAAGCGGCCATTTCTCCTGCTCCCGAAAGCGGTGAACATGCTTTCAAGATTACCATTACTACCAGACCCAGGATCAACAATAGACGCAAATACCCTCGTATGGATCTGAATAATACCTGTACTATTAAGTTCAAGAATTCCGATACGGAATATGCGGCTACCATGGAAAATATCAGTGCCAACGGATTCGCCTTCCTGGCTACAGACAAGATATTCACCCAAAGCAAAAATGCAGAAATCATTATCACGATCCATGATTTTGCTCTGGCGAATCATAATGAGCTGGAAGGCCGTATCATCCGCTGTTCCGACGATAACGGACTGTATATCGTCGGATGCCAGATGCCGGAAGATAATTTCTATATCCTGGAATATGTAGAGAATAACTTAAATAAATAGAATTCCTGTGTAAACCTAGACACCCAAAATGCCCATTCATTTGAATATGAATGGGCATTTTTAATGTTGTTCTTTACGGTTTCAATAGCCGGGCGATCAGACCCTCGACCTCCTGGAGCTGTTCTTTGGTACTCTCCTTATGGCTTTCCTTGCGATATTTGGACGGAGACATGCCCTTCATGGCATGAAACGCCTTGGTAAATACCAGCGCATCACTATACCCACAGGACAGGGCAATACTCTCAATCGGATAATTGGTGGATTCCAGCAGTTCTCTCGCCTTGGTGATACGGAAGGTGGTGAGGAACTGCTGAGGCGACATTCCCAGATAATTCTGGAACAATGTATATAAATAACTACGGTTGATACACACATAATCCGCCACATCCGTTACCTTGATCGGGTTACAGTAGTTACTCTGGATAAAAGATACCGCCTTTTTCACATACTGGTTCCCCTTATCCTCTTCCTCTCTCGCCACGACACCGGCGCTGTCCGCGATCACAGACAGGAATACTCCCAGCAGTCCGTTCCGGCGCAGATCATCCGCGATTCCGAAGGTATTGTGTTCCATCATATCGCGGACAATGGAATACAGCTCCTCTGATTTATCACAGGAAAAAATAGGATGCCTGTCTGACAGTCCCATGCTATGTAAATACTCTTCCGCGCGGCTCCCGGCGAATCCCACCCACAGATAACTCCATGGATCCTTCGCATCCGCCTGATAGAAAGCCAGCTCGTTGGGCTGGATCAGAAATCCATACCCTGCTTCCAGTCGGTATTCCTTGTCATGGAACCGGAAATGCCCCTTGCCGCTTAAGACATAGTGGATCAGGTAGTGCGGCTTGGATGCCGGTCCGAAGCTGTGCAGCGCTTCCGTCTGAGAGCACCCGCAGCAATTCACATACAGACTTCCTGTTTTGTCATTGATAAAATCCAGCTTAAATGCTTTTTCCATGGCAATTCCTATCCTTTCCCATCGGTCAATTCACTATAATTCCGCCGTCCTCATCAAACGCCACACCAAAAGCACTGCTGTATTCGTTCATACGCTGCAGGATCCTCTGCTTATCCTCCCCCGTCGCCGGCGTCGGTCGGAAATCATTCCTTGTTTTGACAGAACTTACCATACAGGGAATGATCCGGGCGTTCTGATCCTCCACCTTTTCCCCGTTTTCAAAGGTAAAAGTCTGTTGGAAGATCATGGTATCCTTGTCCTCTGGATTCCGGTTGGCTCCGAAGCAGAAATTTGCCAGGCTGTAAATGATATATCTGCCCTTGTATTCCTCGATTCCCTGTAACACATGAGGATGATGACCAATGACCAGATCCACTCCCCAGTCAATGCATTTCCTGCCTAGCTGTTGCTGATAATTTTCCGGATAATTGTCTTTTTCGATCCCCCAGTGACAACAGGCGAGTATCAGATCCACGTTCTGCTCCCGCAAGACTTCGATATTATTCTGAATCAGTTTCTCCGCCTGTGCGCCCCATTCCACTTCATTGACGGAGATAATGCCGATCTTCAGATTCCGCTCTCCGCCGTGGGCTTCCGCACTGTCCGGGATCTCATAGATGCCTACATTTTTATCATAGGCATAGACAATGCCCTCCTGCTCTAATGCCGCCACTGTATCCCGGCTGCCCTGTTCTCCATAGTCCAGTCGATGATTATTGGCAAAGCTGACGGCTTCGATATCCCCTAATGTCAGCAGATGAGCATATGCCGGATCTCCCTTGATGCAGTAGGTCTGCCCCTCACGCATCTGTTCCGATAGGGTCAGCGGCCCTTCGAGATTCACGATGGTCATGTCGTCCGCCTCAAAAATATCTCTCACATTCTCGAAAAAATATCCCTCATCCTCCGCCTGATCGTACGCCTGGCGGAATGAATAACTGTAATCCTGTTCCTGATGATTGCCCAAAGTCACATCTCCTGCCGCGGAGATCGTGATCGTGCAGCGTTCCCCCATCAAAGTATCCGAAGCCCCGGACTGTCCTGATTCCGGCAATGCAGCATTGTCACCGCCCGTCCCACCTGGCAGAACGATCTCCCCGATATTATCCCCGGGCTGATCGTCCTGCGGTCCGGTATGGTAACCTCCGATCGGCTGCGCCAGTTCTTCCACCCCGGGAATACAGACCTGCTGTGTCAGATCATCCCCGCAGCTGCTAAGCACTATTACACTGACCGCACAAACCAGTGCCACAAACCGCTTTTTCCTCTGCCCCATAAACACTCTCCCTCTGTTACAAAGAAATCTCTTAGCCCTCTCCTAAATCGATCTTAATTTTCAGAAGCCGCTGTCGCAGTGCTGTCTCCCGTTCCATACAGATTCTCCTGCAGGAATTTCTTATTTGCCTCGAAATCCACCTCCAGCACAGACATTTTACGATGGGTCGCATCCTTATATGTGCCTTCAATGGGAATACTGTTCTGTATAATATCGTATGTCAGAATCTTCGGTGCCATGAGGCTTAACCGGTAACACTCCGTCTGGGTCAGGTTCGTGGTCAGATTCGGCATCAGACCGTCAATCAGACCCTTCGGATTCGTGAGTACACCCTTAGGCAGCTTATGAATGACCTCTGTCAGCACTTTTCTCTGTCGCTCGGTTCTGCCGAAATCCGTACCGATATAACGGTTTCTGCAATATGCCAGCGCCTGAGGACCGTTCAGATGCACCATACCTCCGGACAGGTCATCGAAATAGTCCGTTCCCTCCGGTCTGCCCAGCAGGATATTATATTCTACCAGGTAGCCGTTCACGTATTCCACTTCTTTACCGGTCAGCTCCAGATCCACGCCGCCCACGGCATCTACCAGATTTGCAAATGCCTCAAAATTCACCAGCACATAGCGGCTGATATGAATGTCAAAATTCTGCTCGATGGTCTCCATCAACAGTTCTGCACCGCCGTAGGAATATGCCGCATTCAGACGATTGTCCTTATATCCCGGTATCTCTACATACATGTCACGGAGCAGAGATGTCATATATATCTTTTTCGTCCTGTTGCTGATAGACAGGAGGATCATGGCATCGGATCTGCCATCCTCCCCGTTCTCACGGGAATCGTTACCGATCAGGAGAATATTCGTGACGCCTTCTTCCTTCATGGGAGAGCTTGCCACGGATTCGATCTCTTCATAATTCATCTCGGCATAGACCTTGCCCACCAGGACGTACAACCCTGCTGCCAGAAATACGAGGATCAGCGCCACTGCGATCAGGAAGCGCTTGAAGCCGGATTTTTTCTTTTTTCTGCCGCTCCCGGCTTCCTTTTTGTTTCCTTTTCTGCTCTTCTTATCCGTTTTCGTGTCTATCTCCTCACGCTTCCCTGCTTTTCTTCCGGAGCGATTTTTTTCTCTGTGATCTTCGTAGTCCTCGTATTCGTCCGCATAGTCCTCCCTTCTGCTACGCCGAGGTCTATCAGATGCCGCCTGTCTGCGACGATCTGCATTACTGTTACTACGGCCACCACTATTACGATTCTCTGAAGTCTTACGCGTCGTCTCTCTGCGAGCCGCCTGTCTCTTACGATACGCGGGATCATCCCAATCCTCCGCGTAATCATCCGCTCTTGCTCGTCTTCCGGATCCGATCACATCCAGTTCCTCCTCATCCTCGTCATTCTCAGTCATGTCAAACATCTGTGGAGCCGGACGCTCTGCTGTCCGCCTTCCGGTCCCGGACTTCCCACTGCCGGAGCCGGACGTCTGCATTTCCTGCATCTCCTGCTGTAAAAAGGCTTCCAGACCTTTTTGTATATCTTCCATCTCCTGAATGGAGTCTCGCTCTCTGTCACTCATGTTGTACCTCATTTCCACATACCGGCACCGGTACGTTACTTAAGTCTATTTCCTATTCGTCTCCTAGGATACCACACTCCCACCTATTCGTCACGGCAGAAATCCTTAATATTTGCTTAAATGTTGTCCGGCATTTTTTAAGACACACTTTCTATGGCAATAAAAAGAGACTATCTACGGCAGCTATAAGTATTTCTCTTATATGCTTTCCACAGACAGTCTCTGCTTTTTTGTTACCTGATATTGCTTTATTTATGAGCAATTCTCGCATCTATGTAGTTCTTCAGAGATTCCACGGTCTCCTCCACACCCAGCCTGCTGCTGTTGATGGACAGATCGTAGTTCCGGGAGTCGCCCCATTTTACCTTACAATGGCTGTTGTGGTAAGACTTTCTGCGACGGTCCTTCTCGATCATACGCTCCTCCGCATGTCTCGCATCCAGCTCATAGATCTGCATAATACGCTCGATCTTGGCTTCTTTGTCTCCTAATACGAAGATGGAGATCAGATTCGGATTGTCCTTCAACACGATCTCGGAACAACGTCCTACGATCACAAAGGACTCTCCGGCTTCCGCTTTTTTCTTGATATAATCGAACTGCATCCTGGCTACATTGTCTGCCGGAGAGCTGTTCATTCCCATTACACTGCGGTACAGGAATTTGTTACGTCTCATTTCATCGAACTCTGCCAGCTCCTTGCTGCTTACATTCATGCTTGCAGCCACCTCATCTAACAGGTTATGATCGTACATTGGCAGCTTGTAATATTCTGCCAGCTTCTGTGCGATCTCATGTCCGCCGCTGCCGTACTCACGGCTGACGGAGATAATCAGTTGTTCACTCATGGGTCTGCCCTCCTTATAGTCTTACAGATATCTCGCATAGATCATTACCATGGAGATTACTATTACTATTATAGTCGCAGGAGCCATAACTTTGCAATATTTTCCCCACTTGATCATATGACCTGCCTTTGCCGCGGTAGCGATACCCACGACATTCGCAGATGCACCGATGGGAGTTGCGCTTCCGCCGATATCGGTTCCCATGGCAAGCGCCCATGCCAGGATAGACAGCTCTACACCCTGGGTCGCGGACAGACTGCTGATGATAGGGATCATCGTCGCCGCAAAAGGAATATTATCCACGAACGCGCTGGCGATTGCGGAGATCCACAAAATAATCGCGATCATCAGCATCAGATTACCGTTACTGATGTCACCGATGAAGTTCGCCATGACTTTCAGGATACCTGTCTGCTCCAGACCGCCTACCACCATGAACAATCCGATGAAGAACAGCAGTGTCTTATAGTCGATCTGTTTGATCAGCTTCAGCGCATCTCTGCCTGCGGCGATCAGCGTCACGATAGTGATAAACACGCCGATGCAGGATACGGTCAGACCAGTCTGTGCATGGGTTACCAACAGTACTACCGCACACAGGAAAATAACGGTGCTGATGATAAAGCCCTTTTTATCGGTGATCGCCTCGGAAGGGTCCGGATAAGTCTGATTGCTGCCGGCTGCTACCGCCTCGCTGGCACGCAGTTCCTTGTGAAATACCAGATAAAAATACAATACAACTACGACCAGGGAAATACCTGCGATCAGACCGGTATTGGTCAGGAAATCCGTGAAGGAGTATCCCAGGGAAGTACCGATGATGATGTTGGGGGGATCTCCACACATGGTAGCGGATCCACCCAGGTTCGCGCAGAATACCTCTGCCAGGATCATAGGAACCGGATTGAATTTCAACAGCTGTGACAGTTCAATCGTGACTGCTGCCAGGAACAGAATTACGGTGATACTGTCAATGAACATTGCCAGAATACCGGATAATACCATAAAGGTCACGAACAGCGGCACTACCTTATACTTAACCATCTTGGCAAGGCGCATGCAGAGCCAGCGGAAAAATCCGACTCTCGCCATTCCCTCTACCATGATCATCATTCCCGCTACGAATACGATCGTCTCCCAGTTAATGCCGCTGGAAGTCTCCGCGGACTGTCCCGCCGTATACCAGAAATGACTTGTAAAAAAGCTGCCTAAATTCAGGGTCTCCCACACTGCACCCATACTGTGCATTCCCAGTCCGAATACCAGCACCAGCGTCAGCAGACCGCAGCCCAGTGTAATAACATGTCTCTCCCATACTTCCAGAACGATCAGTATAAACATCGCTACAAATATAACTACTGCAAGTATCTGTGCTATCACTTTTCCTGCCTCCTCGTTAGTTTTTCTTATAAGCGTACAAGAGTTGATTGTATCTGAAAAAGCAGGGGAAGTCAATCATTCTTTGAGGCTCTGCACATAAATATTCCGTTAAAGTTTTTTATGATTATTCATTCCGGAAGCTTTCGATATCGTTTTGCCCTGCATAACGCAAGAACATCCGGTGCATGTCGATACCACTCTCTCCGAAATATAATTTCATGTATTTCTCGCCGTCCTGACGAATGGGCAATGTTACAACACGTTCCAAGATCTGACCTTCTGTGCCGTTAAGGGTCACTGTCTGTTGTAATGTATTGTTCAGGAACACGGAGATCGGCAGCTGCGCCAGTTCTCCTAACGCAGAGCTCATCCGAAATACCAGCTCATATCTTCCGATCTTAGGAAAACGCAACTGGTATACCGCACTTGTGCCCTTCTTCGTGGACAGCTTCTCCAGCGGAAGCTCTATGTCCTCTAAAATCTTCGGCTCCGGCAGCTCCAGACGTGCCAGTACCTGTCCGCTGTCTCCTGCGCCCTCGGTGCTTATCGGATTGTGAAGCTCCGTGCATTCCTCTTCCTCTCTGTCCAGAAGACGTTCCATAGCAACGGAACGTAACAGGAAGCCACAGATATTTGCCGCATTCCGCGTAAGCTGTGCTCTGGTGAGTCTGCCGTCTGCCAAGCCTTCCGCGGTGTTGTCCCCCGCAGAATTGGATGCCGCATCCGCCACGACCATATAGACATCGTTCTGTGCCCGTACCATGGGAATGGTCTGTCTGCCGGAGCCGGGCTCTCCCTCCTCGTTCATCTTCGCCCACCAGTCAGTCATCACAATACCCTGATATCCCCATTCCTTACGGAGAATGGTCGTCAGGAGATCATAGTTGCCAGCTGTCCACAGTCCGTTTACCGGTCCGTAGGTGGACATGATGCTGTAAGCGCCACCCTGTTTCACCGCGATCTCAAAGCCCCTCAAATAGATCTCCCGCAATGCTCTCTCGGATACGATGCTGTTGGCATCATGCCGTTTGAATTCCTGATTGTTACATGCAAAATGCTTGATGGTGCCGGTGACACCGTATTTTCCCATACCGGTCAGCTGTGCTGCTGCCATGATACCGGTGAGATACGGGTCTTCCGAAAAATACTCAAAGTTACGACCGTTCAATGGATTCCTGTGGATATTGATGCCGGGTCCTAAGAGGGTGTCGATCTTGTTCTTCCGAAGCTCCATGCCCTCCATCTCATACAGCTCCTCCACCAGCTCCGGATCAAAGGTGCAGGCAAGCAAGGTGCCATTAGGCAGGGCATATGCCATGGTGCCGCAATCCATACGGATACCGGAGGGTCCGTCCGAACAACAGGCTATAGGAATCCCAAATCTCTTCAGTCCTTCTGTCACTCCGCCGAAGGCTGCTGCCGTACCCGGAGTCACTTTCGGGGAACACATGCCCTCTCCGCGGGTCATACAGATCAGATCTTCATCCGACAGCTGTGTCAGAAACTGTTCTAACGTAATTTTTCCATCCTGCACATCCGACAGCTTCCAGCCATGATCCCCCTCATATTTACTCTGTGTCGGTCTCTCTGTCCGAATGCGCTCCGCCAGGTCTATCGTTCGTAAAGGTACATCTTCCCAGTTTGCAATGGCATGATCCTTTTCCTCGAAAAAGAAAGGTTTCAGACGCTTAAACTCCTGTACCGGTGCCATTGCTTCCGTCACCATCCGCACTACCCGAAGCTCTGTCAGGGTCGCCTTGCCAGCCTCTACTGCGCTTCGCACATCGGTTCCTGCATAGAAAATATAGTCTCCCTCTTCCAGTACATAGCAGGATTTATGTCCGGTGACACCACTGTCATCATAGGATGCATACTCCGCCAGCTCTGTTTTCAGCAGCAGTTCTTCTGTCTCACCCGGCTTCAGTTCTTCTGTCTTCGCAAATGCAGTCAGCTGGCGCAGAGGCTTTCCTAATTTCCCCTGAGGTGCTTCCAGATACAGCTGCACGGTCTCTCTGCCGGATACTCCCCCGACATTGGTTACTTTTGCAACTGCCGTGACTGCCGTGCCCTGTACGGAGAATCCCAATATCTCTGTCTGGAACTTCGTATAGGATAATCCAAATCCGAAAGGATATTTCACCTTCTCTTTCGCAAAGGTCTCAAAATAACGATATCCTACATAAATATCCTCCGTATAGAAATTCTCCACCGGATCTCCGAAATTTTCTGTGGAAGGATAATCTTCAATGTCTTCTGCGATCGTGTCACTTAATTTACCACCGGGATTTACTTTGCCGGTCAGAACGTCTACACAGGCCCTGCCGCCCTCCTGGCCTCCCTGCCAGATATAGAGTACTGCCTGCGGCTGATACCGGTCTACCCATTTCATATCTATAATATTACCGACATTCAGTACCACGATCGTATGCTCAAAAGCATGACATACATTACGAAGGAGCTCCTCCTCCAATGCTGTCAGCAGATAGCTTCCCTCCGCCGCACTGTTATCCTTATCTTCCCCGGCAGTACGCCCAATGACCACGATCGCTGCATCCGATTGTTCAGCTGCCCGCACCGCCAGTTCTTCATCTACGGGCATCTCCTCCTGATTCCAGGGTTCCATGGCCCAGCCTTCTCCCACATCAAAGGGATGCTCCTTCAGCCACTCACGGTACACCTGCTCCAGTGCTTCGTTTACCTGTATTATTCCATTTTCTTTCAGGCTGTTAATGATATTCGTGACATAAGGAGCATTAACCATGCCGCCGGAGCCTGTGCCGCTCTTGTAATGCTCAAACTGTGTTCTTCCGAATACAGATACTCTCTGTCCCCTGCGTAACGGTAAGGTATCCTCTTCATTCCGCAGCAGCACACTTCCTTCTGCCGCCACGCGTCTTGCCAGCTCCGCATACTTCTGATAATCCAGTGTATATTTCATTCGTTCAATGACTCCTTCCTGCAAACAACCTGTTATTGTTGACATCATTATACCGAAAGGAAGAAGTTTTCTCAATAGAAAAAGACACTGGAGAAAGTCTCCAGTGTGCTCAGAAGATAAGCCGGACTACAAATTCCTCGTCTTCCATCCGGAACTGATACTGTCCGTTGAGTTTTTCCACATAGTATACGATACTCCGAACCCCCAGACCATGTCCGGAACGCTCTGTGACCGGAATTCCATCCGTGAATACCGGCATTATCTGCACCGGATTTTTCACCATGAGCAGCAGATGCCCTGCCTTCTCCGACAGAGACAGTTCAATCCTCCGTCTCCTCTCCGGCAGCTCCTGTACTGCATGCATAGCATTTTCCAGCACATTGGACAGGATCGCGCAGAACATCATTTCTGAACAGGGAAGCTTTTCTCCGATCGTGACCTGTGTATCCCAGGGAATCTTCTGCTCCTCAAATCGGGTATTATATGTAGATAGCACCGAATTGACCATTTCATTCCTACAATATGCCTTAATGACAGTATCATCATAGGTCTGGCTGACCTCATTAAGATATTCCAGCGCTTTTTCACAATCTCCCTGCTGGATCAGAGTCCTCAGGACGGCCATATGATGTCTCGTATCATGCCGCAGGATTGACATCTTTTTCTCGCTTTTCCTTGTATTGTCCATCTCCGCCTGAAAAGAATTCATCTGCATACGGATCAGCTCATTATACTGCTCTGCCTTGCTCTTCATCTCGTATTCCCGGAAATACACCAGCAAAAAAATCAGATACGACAGACAGATGGCAAATCCGAGAAATTCCGGCACCGCCCTGTTGCCGGTATATAGCAGACTGGAAAACTTCGTCGTGGCATAGTCAAAAATATAATACACCAGCGGCAGACTTCCAATCAGCAGTAATTCCCGATTCGTCTTGGTCAACAGCATCGCCGTCGTCTGGCAGACATAGCGGCACAATACCCAGAATACCACCAGCGTCACCACGATACGGCAGGCGTAATAGCACCACTCTTTTCCTGTTACCGACAGTACGAACAACCCCATCCAGTTACTGCACTGGCAGCACAGATAGGCAGTGAAGATAGAGATCAGGGACGGTAATATTCTGAATTTATAATAGAGCACCAGCATCAGCAATAGCGGCACGTGAACGATCAGTGGGTATATCTGATCCACCATCTCCGGACCCAGCACAGATACGCAGACCATATATAAGCCCCCGGAAATCACTGCCAATAGCAACAACTTCCCTACATTCGTTTTGTCCTTCTTCACACCCAGAAAAAAAGCCGACAGGAAGATGCCGAACAGCATAGTCGTAATATTATGTGTATATGTCAGAATCCTAAGTATCATAGAGTACCTTCATTTTATCCGTGATTCCCTAAAAGGTACTCACGGTTTTTGCAATGTGATCATTCATTCCCACCGACAGAACTTTCTGACGGCGCGATCCTAAATATTATCATATGTATTTTTTGTATGTATTTCAAGTATCGTTTTATCATCTTTTTATAAAATCACCCCGGACATTGGATTTTAGATCTAGTGCCCAGGGCAATGTATTTGTTTCTCATTTTTATAACTTTTCTATTACTTCACAGGCATATTCAGCTACCAGCCGACATGGATCCGGTCCGGCATGGTGATCAAATTGCCGTTTAGCTTCGGAATAGTAGTGCCGTCAGCAATTTTCGTATTAACTATTGAGATGCTTCCTTTTAATACTCTAACACATAGGTTGCGGTTTCCGTAATCAGGAAACATACCTGTCCATTTACCGTAGAAATGGTTTTTGCAATCTGGATTTTATTGTTATTGGCATCTACTTTATAAACTGTTACTTCTCCGGATTTTACAGGTACTGTGGTATGGAATACAACGGTTGCACCCAATGCCTGTTTGTGTGTAAATTCAATGGTTCTAGTATGTCCTGTGATAGTATCCTTATGATCAAAACTGGTTTCCTTGTAACCGGATAAATCATTCTTTGCAAGGAAAGTTACCGCATCGGAACTGCCAATAAACACATGCAGGCCTCTGAGAGAAGACGAGGATACTGCCTTTACCGTTGTTACAGGAATTGTTTTGTCAACGGTGCTTGCATCTACGTGGAGTAGATCCTGATTGGCTCCGGATACGCTTTGCTGTTTCTCTTTGGTCTGTGTAGAAATTGCTTTCGTGATCGCATCCCAGCCGGAGATCTGCTCTCCCGCAAGGTTCGTGGTGGTCAATACCGGTGCCGGTGCTTCGGAGGCAGAAGAAGTATTACTGGTATTTCCGGTAGTCGGCATCGATGTGGAAGGAGCCGAGTTAGAAGGAGTCTGAGTTCCGGGGGCTGGGGTTGCAGGTGCAGGAGTCGCAGGTGCCACAGCATTTGGATCCTTTAAGACATAAAAAATCTTATCTCTCATATTCTCCGCTAACGTTTCATTGTACAGATAAAAGCTTGTACTCAGTTTACCGGATGCATTTGTTTCTTTCGAGGTTGTCCAATAATATACTCCATCTCTGTAAAATTTTCCTATAATTACTTCATCCGCATCTTCCGGAAATGAATCCGCAGTGTAATGTGTATTTAAAAATTGTTCTCCCACGCTACTGGTAAAAATCGGCAAATCAGCATTTTCCAAATCACTTATCGTAGTTGCTCTTACCCATGTTTCATCTCCTGTCCATTTATGCCAGTGTGCATAAATGGTTGTTGGTGCATTATACTCTTTATATAGACTCAAACCCTCTGTACCTTGCAGAGTAGAAAACCACCCGGTAAAAATATACCCTTCCTTTATAGGCGAAGGCATACTTGTAAGCAATCCACCCGCCGTCTTGTCAGTGGTGACTGCTAAATTTCCTCCGTTGAGATCAAAAGTAACTGTACATTGTGGATGATAATAATACGTGTAATAAGTGTCCTCGTCTATTTTATCTTTTGTAACACACATAAGATCTTTATTCCAGCTGTCATAATATACATAATCGGTTCCTTTTTTTCCTATTATGTAACGTTCCGAACTCTGCGCATGATAAGCAATCTCAAATGCCTTAATATATTCTTCTTTTCCATTGTCAAACAGAGTGCTTACATCCGATAAATTTTCGTCCATGGTGGTTTTATTCTCGCTTGTCACCTTAATCCAACCTGATGAAGCTGCTTTTGTACTGATTGCCGGCACTATGCTTACTACCAATGCAATAGCAAGCGCCAAGCTCAGTATCTGGCCTAAAAACTTTGACTTTTTCATAAGAATTTCCTCTCTTTCTTCTGTACTTATGATCTATTGCTTTTAGTCATATTATAATATCCTTTTTAAAATACTTGTGAGAATGTACACCAATCGACCCGAATATGACATCAATCGACCACGGTATTTGAGGATTGTAAAATAAAAAATGCCGTAGACTTCAGCATTTTATACTGAAATCTACGGATCAACTTATAGTAAGTTCATAGATGCTTTTTACAGCTTTACTTTTACAAAATCATGTTCCATGGCGGGAAGCACCTTTTCGATCAGATCCACCGTCCGCATCCGGAGGCTGGAGGTATTGATGCAGGGGTGGCATCCGAAATATTCGCTGTCCAGCACCTCCTCATCGATCAGCAGCTTCACCTGATGTTCCTTATCGTTCATCAGTCCCAGCACGCTGACAGAACCGGGGGTGATATCCAGGAATTTCTCCATGTATTCCGGCTTGGCAAAAGAAAGCCTCGCCGAGCCGATCTGTGCCGACAGATCCTTGGTATGGAACACCTTGGTATCCGGGATCATCAGCAGATAAAATGCCGTCTCCTGACGGTTGCACAGGAACAGATTCTTGCAGATGGAGATACCCAGCGCCGCATCCACGGCGGCGCAGTCCTCAATAGTGTTGGCCATATCGTGGGCCACCCAAGTATAGGGGATTCCAAGGCGGTCCAGCAGGGCAAAGGTCTCCAGCTCCACGGCGGCGCGGCCCTCTGCCGGGGCGGCGGTGCGGATCTCTGAGATCTCCACGGCTCACACCCCCGCCAGCAGCTTTTCCCCGGCCCGGCAGATGTCACCGGCGCCTACGGTGAGGATCAAGTCGCCGGGCCGGGCCGCCTGCCGCAGAGCCGCCGCCGCCTTGTCCAGGGTGGAACAGTACACAGCGCCGGGGATATTGCGGCACAGGTCCGCCGAGGAGATGCCCAAGGTGTTCTGCTCCCGGGCGGCGAAGATCTCCGCCAGGATGGCCACGTCCGGGATTTTCAGCTCTTCCACGAACCGCTCGAACAGCTTGGCGGTGCGAGAGTAGGTGTGGGGCTGGAAGGCCACCACCAGCCGTTCATACCCCATTTCCTTGGCGGTGGTGAACAGGGCGTGGAGCTCGTCGGGGTGATGGGCGTAGTCATCGTAGACCTCCGCCCCATGATAGGTACCCTTGTGCTCGAATCGGCGGCCGGCGCCGGTGAAGGAGGCCAGGCCCGTCTCCACCGCATGGCCCGGCAGGCCCAGTGCCCAGGCCGCAGAGGCTGCCGCCAGGGCGTTGAGAACATTGTGGTGGCCGTAGACGTGGAGCTCTACGCGGGCGTATTTCTCGCCGCGGATCATCACGTCGAATACCGGCCTGCCGTCCACCTCCGTCAGATTGGCGGCGGTGCAGTCGGCGGCATGGTCCAGGCCGAAGGTGAAGATGGGATGCTCCAGCCCGGCCACCGCCTCCATGGCGCTGGCGTTGTCCGCGTTGACGATGACGGACCCCGCCGGGGGCACCAGCTCCGCAAACCGGCGGAAGGAGTGCTGGATGTCGGCCAGATCCTTGAAGAAGTCCAGGTGGTCCTCCTCCACGTTCAAAATCACTGCCACGGT
>OGKW01000386.1_pt1 | contig 40357 bp, 61 predicted proteins | sample 1572601 | NCBI WGS metagenome assembly OGKW01 (sample SAMEA2581875, study PRJEB24529) | metagenome | biome: Human gut stool | place: China | collected 2011
GCGATTCTCCCGGAAACCGCCGGGCCGGTATGAATACGTTAATTTAGTTGGTTGCAGATGTCAAACTTTTACGCCGGTTATTTTCGTAATAAAGGCCTCGTATCTATCCGGCCAGCCCCATTCGCCGATAGCGTCAAGGCGTTCCTCGCTAATCAAAGGCTGAATTAGCATGATTAACAGAGCCAACGAAACGATAGGCGATATAGCCAGGCTATGGATAGTCCACGCCACTATAATGCCAATTATTTCGAACCATTTAATAATCATTCCAGGTCCTCGTCGGTTGCTTGTTTCCACTCGGCGCGCGGGTCGTCAGCTGCCGCTATTGTTGGCTTTCCGGGGGCGCGTTCGATCAGCTTTTCAAGGCGTCGCCAGATCCGCGGCTTCTCGGTCTTAAAGACTTTTTCCGCGTCGGTAGGCGAGATCAGCGACTCTTTAAACATCATATCGCGCTTGATACGCGCGCCTTCCAGCATTTCGGTAACCTTCGCGGCGTCGGACCATTTACGATTGCCCTCGTTACCGGTAACCAGCTTATAGCCGGGCACCGCAACGCCGGACAGCAGCGCCGCATGCATAGCCTTTTCGATCGTGGCGATGTGCTGGCGTAACTCCGGCAGCTTTTCATAGGCTGCTTTCAGCTCTTCCGGCGTCATTTCGTGATTGTCGTCGCCCAGGTCGGCATCGGTTGCCGTAGTGCCGCCCGTTTTGATAGCAGCCTTCGCCCGGGCGTTGCATTTCTCGTTGAACCGGCACCACTGGCATGCGTCGGCCGACGGCTTGAAATGGCTGGCCTTAAGATTTTTCTTACCGCCGTAGTAGACGTCAAGCGCTTCGATCGCGCGCTTGCTGGCGAACTTACGGAAGATGTCAAGCCCCTCTGGCGTGATGTCCCATTCTGACGGCCCGCCGCAATAAGGCTGGAATATCGCCAGGCGCACCAGCGTAATGTCATACAGCCTGCGCAGCTTCGCCAGGATAGCCAGCGCGTACAGCATCAGCTGTTTGTTCTCTTTAGCGTCGACCGCGTGCCGGCCAGTTTTCAGGTCGCCGACCAGCAACATAAACGACCCGTCTGTGCGCGGGATTACGGCAACCAGGTCAGCCGTGCCGAAGGTTTTTACTGCTGCTTCTCCGGTTTCTCCTGTACGCTCGTCGATAAAATCCGCCGTATAGCCTGGGTGCAGTAACTTAGTCAGCTCGGCCCGCATTTCGATTTTGACGTACTCAGCGGATGAGATGACCCCGAGCGCATAATCGGTGTAGCGCTCGACCATGGTTACGAATTCATCGTTGATGAGTACCGCGCCGGCGGGCGGCTTGCCGGCCACCGCCTTAATAGGGCCTTTGCCTTCATTCAGGACGTATACGCCCTTGTAATGCGCTGCTGTTACGGTTGTCTCGCCTTTAATGTGCCGGTTTAAAAGGTCCTCGGATACCGCGTGCATCGCGGTCCCGTTAATGGCCGCCTGGCCGCTTTCGTTCGGGATGTCCTTCTCGCACAGCAGGGATGCAGAGCACCCCAGCCATTTTTTCGACCCGGACGGAGACAGCAAGGCGTGTTCGTGATTGCTGCCGCTTGCATTGGTCATTACACGGTCTCCCAGGTTGCGACCAGTGACGCCGACGCATAGTCGCAGTGAAGCGCAAACATCGACTGATCCTCAAAGACATAAAAATCAGGCTTAACCATGGTCACCTGCTTAATGCGGGCGGCCTGTGCGCCACGGTTACCCGGCGGCGGGCATTTGCCGAGGTAAGCGCATTCTTTCGTCTCGCCGTCGGTGCGCAGAAGCCAGAAGGCGATCACGTTGTCGCGGGAGTCGCGGCCTTTCATAAGGGTATATTTCATAGAATTGCTCCTGACAAAAGCCCCGGCGCGCCGGGGCAGATCGGTTATTCAGCGTCGTAGAACTCTTCGATCAGCTCTTTAAGCGCATCGTGGAATTCGTCCACCTGGTCGTCGTCCAGCTCTTTGACGTTCTTAACTTCGAAGTCTTCCAGCAGGTCGTCGAACTTATCCACCAGCGCGTCGGCGTCGTCATCGTCCAGGCCGTCGCCTTCTACGGCAGCTTTTGCCATTTCGCCGATCGCAGCGCGCTTGTCGGTGCCTTTCTTACCGCGGGTGGTTTTGGCCGGCGCTTCGGTTTTGCCACCACGTTTTTTGGTGGTAGGCTTCTCTTCCGGCTCGTCGTCTTCCGGCTCGTCGTCTTCCGGTTCTTCTTTCTTGGCCGGCGCCTTACGGGTGCGGGCCGATTTGGTCGGCGTGTCTGTGGCATCTTTCACGGCGTCTTTGACGACCTGACCTACCGTCCGCTCGGCGCTGAAGTTAGTGGCGATCAGTTCAAGAGCAATAACAAAGCGCTCCAGCAGTGCGTAAAATTTCTCAATCATGGTAAATCCTCGTTTAGTTAAGTTGGTTGCGTTTCGGCGATGTAATAATATGTCCAGATAAATCGGGATTGCAAGCGATTTTTCAAATTAAATTGCAGCACCGGTAAAATCAATGACTTAGTGCTAATCACCAGAAAATGCTTGATTATGTGCGGTTAGATACTATAGTATTGCAGACGTCAACCTATCTATTAAGAGGATTCCTATAATGGCAACAGCACGCCGTAACCCTTTCCAGCTCCGCGTTAACGCGCGGATGAAACAGCTTGGCCTGCGCCAGCAAGATGTCGTAATGCGCGGGGGTCTCTCGCAGTCGGCTTTATCATTTGTGCAGAACGGGCGGACTAAAAGCCTGAATATGGAGCGTATCTTTCGCCTGGCGGACGCGCTGGAATGCGATGCTCGCTGGCTGGCGCTTGGGGAAGGCACCCCGGATAAAAAATAAGCCTCATCCAAAACGGAGAGGCTTTACCAGAAGCGCGTCATAAATACCAGGAGTAAATATAAACAATGCCACGGTTAAAATCAAAAATATCCTATTCTCTCGGCCGGCATAAAACCGACAATCGCCCGAAGGCTTTCGAATCCTCCTGGGATGAGTTTATCGACGACCTGCTGGATATCGGCGCTGACCCTGTGCTGGGGGTATCCATTGACGGCAGCGAGACCGAAGATCGCTACGAAGAAAAGAAAGGCCGGTTGCCGTATGTCGCCGCCGAGTTTGAGCGCAACAAGCGCAATAACAACAACGTCATTTCCCGATCCCTGCTGTTTATCGACATCGACAAAGTCTCCAGCAAAGAGATCCGCCGGGTGCGTCGCGCGCTGGAGGATGGCGGATACACTTTCTTTGCTTACTCCACCTGCGGCGACCGGCACGACCTGAAAGGCGGCGTTAAGTCGCGCTCCTGGCGTTTCCTCATCCCGACAGACCGGCCGATGCTGGCGGATGAGATCTGGCCGTGCCAGCACAAATTCATCGATATGCTCGGGCTCACCGGCGCGAAAGGGATGGACGAAACCGCATTCCAGCGCGCCCGTCTTATGTTCGCCCCGCACATCGAAGCGGAAACCATCGACCACCGCGGCGCGCCCGCCAGCGTCCGCCGCATCCTGCGCCACCGGTTCGACGTGCCGGACGAATCGGGCTCAACCAACTGGACCGACGAAGCGCTGGAGAACGCCAGCGAGAACAGCCAGGCAATCGCCGCGTGGTGCTGGGAGATGGGCCTCGAACCGCTATCCTCTGGTCGTGGCTTCGCCATACAGTGCCCTAACCACTTCCAGCACAGCGACAACGACGGGACCGACGGCAGCACGGCGATCATGATGCCCGACGCCCTTCACCCCGAGGTGCGCTTCGCGTGCCAGCACGACCACTGCAGGAAGCACAATACCCACCAGCACATGCTGCTTCGCCTTTGCGGCGTACCGGACCAGTATTTGCCCGAAGCCCACAATATCAGCAAAAAGCAAATTGCCGAACTGCTGCCGGATTTACCGGAAGAGGAGATCACCAACATCTACGAGGCCGAGGTAATGGCGGCGCTGGACGGCCCGTCCGCCGGCCAGTGTACCGACGAGGACCTGGACGACGACCCGGTTACCCTGTTCACCAAGCGTGACCCCATCATTGAGGGCCTGGTTAACTTCAAATCGACCTGGTACGCCGCCGGCGAGTCGAACATCGGTAAATCGTTCTTCGTCCTCGGCCAGATGGCGGCCATATCCGCCGGGATCCCGTTCGGCGGACGGCGTGTCGTGCGCGCCCACAACTTTTATTTCGATGCGGAAGGCGGCGAAACCAGCCTCCACCGCAAGCAGGCGCTGCAGAAGATGTATCAGGACGACCTGGACTGGCTGCATATCATCGACCTGCAGGATAAGGGGATCGACATCACCGACGCGCGCGGCGTGAAAGAGGTATGCAAGATTATCCGTGATGCAGCTGGCGATTCGCCAGTCGGCCTGATAGCCTTCGACTCGCTTAACCAGACTGTCGCCATGCGCAGCACAGCTAAAAAGCCGTTCGACGAAAACTCCCCAACCGATATGGGGGAAATCGTCCGCGCGCTGAAACAGATATCCGAGACCACCGGCGGCAGCGCCGGCGTTATCCACCACCCGGCGAAGTCCTCCTCGGGCCAGCGTACCGCCCGCGGCTCTGGCGCGCTTCATGGCGCCGTGGATTACGCCTTCTTCATCGAGCAGCCGGACGAGGCCAAGCCTCACCAGATCAACCTCTATCACGAAAAAGCGCGTAACGGCATCAAACAGTCGCCGCGCGGCTTCGTCCTGCTGAAATGTAAAATCGACGTCCCCCAGGCGCACGCCGACCGCGTCGACGCGTATCTGTCCAACGCCGCGGGCCCGGACTTTTCCGATCAGCTATCCGGCTGGACGCCGAAACCGCTGGAGATGTCGCCGCGCGATGAAACGCTGTACCTGGTACCGGTCGCCCTGGCACCGTTCGAATCGCCAGCTGCCGAAGTAGCCCGGGAGGCGGTGAAAGCCTCCGGCGGCGCAGGGCCCAAGAACAAGGCCGAAGAGGTGATGGTGGCCCAGCTCGAACTACTGGAGGATAAACCGGAAGGCTATTCACCATACGCCATCGGCACCGCCGGCGGAAACAAGTTCACCAGCGGCAACTATAAAAAAGTGCTGGAGGAATTAGTCCGACGACGGGTTTTAGTGCACGGACGCAACCCGAATACAGGCGAAGTTTACAACCAACAATACAGGCTGCCGACTGGCGTAAACGACTTCGACCCGCCGGAATTGGTTGCAAGCGATGAGGACTTAAACTCGTAAAATAATACGTGTTGCGAGTAATGCGAATCGACTCGCAAGACTCGCAAAATTTTGCGAATGAGATTGCGAGTAACGTTTTCAATGACTTAGGGTGTTTTTGTTGGTTTTCGCAAAAATGGATTGCGAGTCGGTAGGTAAGTGATTGATTTATGGAGGGATTTTATTCGCAAAACCTGAAATGCTCACGTTCTTGCGTCGCAGGCAAGTCGCCTTGGCGGGCTTTGCCAAGCGAACGCAGTGAGCATATCATTTTAATTGCGAGTTTGCAATAGCTCGAATGTAAATATCACGGCAGCAAGTATCAGCTACGAGGAGCCAGGATAATTTTTCTGGTTGGTTGCGGTGATTCTGGCAGCGAGTTACGCAGGTTTTAGCGTCGGGGAGGGTGGTTCTCTATACCACTAATATATCCCCGTATCGCAGTGCTGGCGGGCGTTGGGGGCGGTTCTCCATATTAAGATTAGTCCTAGCCAATTCCGCACACCACGCACGCAAGTAGGCTAGTAGACTACCATACCAGTTACCGCGGCCCCTTATTTTTGATATTCGGTATTGCAACCAACATTGATTTAGACATATACTCAGAGGACCTAAACGAGAGGAGCAAATATCATGTTTAAGAAAGGCCAGGTGTGGCGCAATAATTTCAGCGGTAACCTGTTTCTCGTAGTAAGAGTGCCTAAAAAGCATTTTTGCGAGGTGTTATGTATTACTGGAAGCTCTCTTTATTACGGAGGCCACTTAGGCGCCGCCGCAGCGGAGACGAGTTATAAGTTAATCGGCAACAATTACCAAGCGAGAACAAAGACACAGAAGGGCGAAGAAGCGGTGCCTATGCCTCGCGAAACGCATAACCTGATACAGAATCTGCGCCGTGACAACAAAGAATTGCGTCGCCAGAATAAAGACCTGCGCGACGATATCGGCGATATGGCATCCAAGTTGCATCTGGCGAATATGCGGGCGTTAGAAGTTATGGCGCCGGACGTCCGTAAATTCCCCGGGACAGCGTTCAAAAGATGGCTTAGTGATATGACCGGCGACCTGCCAGAACAACGCGGCTGCCGCAAAGAGGATTGCTGATTATGGTTACTCGATACGATTTGATTGTGCATGGCGCTGGTGATTTCGATATGGAAGAACGCGGAAAAGGCCAGTATGTCACGTATAAGGACTACGAGGCATTAGAGGTTAAATACCTCAATCTTTGCCAGGTAGTCGAAAAGGCTCAACGCGCGCTAAACATGGCACTACCAGAGGACGAGGATTGCTGATTATGAACCGTGAGCATGAAGTATTGAACGCATTCGCCGAGGCGTTACGCGAAGCGCAGATCACCGGCCTGGCGTTTATCCGGGTCAACGCTAACGGCCACGTGCAGGCGCTGCCGTCGGACCGCGTCCGCATCTCCGTTATTCAGGCGGTCGAGGAGCGCACAGCGGCAGCCGCGCACCCGGAGTGCGACCACATCTGGAAACAGCACCTTGACGAGCCGGAGTTCCGGGAGTGCATCCGGTGCGGCCATGTGGAGGACGTTTGCGAATGACATCGGTCCTGTTTATCTGGGTGCTGGCACAGGGGGTCCTTGCGCCGCCCACTACCGAGACGTTCTATACGCTGGAGGCGTGCCAGGCGGCCGCCCGTAAAGCGGAAAACTCGCTGGTGCTGTTTGAAGGCCAGCGCCCCGACGCGCAGATCCGCGCGTACTGTTCACCGAAACGAATTAGTAAGGATAAATGATGACCGATATCACCGAACTGGCGCAGAGCCTGAAAGCGGCAGCGATCGATGCCAAAGAGCTCGCCATTATCGCCCGGTATTCGAAAGGCCGTGCGGCGGCAGATAAATTTTACGCCCTGGCTAACCCAAACAATGTCATCGCGCTGGTAGAGGCGCTGGAGAAGGCGAAGGGGATGGAAGCCTACTGGAAAACTCAATGCCGTGGGATAACGGACCACTGCGAGGAGTTGCAGGCGCGCATCGCCGAGCTGGAGTCGCATAAAGCAGTGCTCCTGAAATTTGTCCGTGACAGTTGCTACGTCTTTGACGGAACTGATGAGGATATTTCTGATGCTTACGTTGATGCAATTACGTCCGGGCTTATGCCGAAACTGGGGGCTGTAGCATCCTGCAACCCTCCTATGTTCTGGGTGAGAGTTAAATCTGATGATGGCTATGAGGGGCCGGTTCACGATTCGCAACTGGAAGAAGTGCGTAAAAAATCTGGAGAATGGCTGCCGCTAACGCTGGCGCGTGGAGTCCCGGAACAGAAGTCCCGGACCGTCACCGTGAAGTTGCCGACGACCATGTATACGGAGTTCGAGGGAGACGATTTCTGTCGCGAAGTGGCGGTGCTCGATAAGCAACTGGTCATTGACCGTCTGACTGCCGCTGGCATCAAGTGGGAGGTTGACCAATGACTGACAACGTAAACCACCCGTCGCACTACACCCAGGGCGGTGTCGAGTGCATTGACGCGATAACGGCAGCAACCGTAAACAAGACCGGGATCGAAGCAGTATGCACGGCCAACGTCATTAAGTACCTCTGGCGCTATGAGGCGAAGAACGGCCTGGAGGACGTGAAGAAGGCGCAATGGTACATCAACCGGCTGATCGCCGAACTGGAGGGTAATGCCGCATTCACGCCGGAACCGGAAGTAGAATGCCCACATGAGTGGGTCGCGTATGGAATGTCTAAGGATAAAGGGATCGGCGTACTAGCTACTCTTTGCCGCTGCCGTCTGTGTGGGCTACGTACAAGACAAGGGGAATACTCATGAGCCTCGCAACCGACATCCTGAAACGCGCAAGCGAACTCCCGGCGGCGAAGCGCAAGATCACCTGTAAAGCGCCGGTGAAACCAGTCCCGCGGCGAGTACAATCGGAACCATCTGGCATTAAAGGTGTTAGCCGACTGAACCGCGGGGGCCATTGCGAATGGCGGGCTATGGTGTGGTCGCGTGGCCGAAACGTAAATCTCGGGTCGTTCAAATCAGTTGCCCGCGCCGCTATAGCCTACCGGCTTTGGCATCACTGGGCGAAGGAGTATCCGGAAGATACGATCCCAAATAAGCCGGAAATACGCCCAGGAGAGATACTTCGATATAACTTCGAGCGTTGCTAATTTGCAGATTAATCCTAAATCGCCCTATACTGCCCCCGAATACTATTCATTCGGGGGTCCTTTTTGATTGACAGATATTTCTGGCTTGTCGTCGCAGCCGTATGCGGCGGCATCGTGGCCCAGGTGAAGAAAGCAGAGCAGCTACCGTTGTGGAAGCGCTGCGCTCACCTGGCCGCCGGTGCCGCTTGTGCCGTTTACTTCTCACCGTTTGGGATCCGCTATTTCGAGCTGGCGGACACCGACGGGCAATACCTGGTGCCTTTCGTGATCGGCGCCTTCTGGTGGAAATTCTTCGAGGCCCTGGAAGTAGCGGCGAGCGGCTTTAAACTACCGTGGGGTAAATAGCCATGCTTAGTGCCTTCTGCCTTTCCGTTATCGCCGCAACCGCGCTGTTTAACATTTACGCCCACTGGGTCGACGACGGCCTGCTGGGCCGCCTGGCATTCATGGGCCTGTTTCTCACCTGCGGAGCCGGGCTGATCCACATCTACAAAGACGGCAGCGCGCCGTTATTCATCTGGTCAACACTCCTGGTGCTGGTCACATTGTCATTTCTGCGCAGCGCCTGTGTTAAGTCGGTGCGCTACATCAAATATCGGAGGTTAATCCATGCAAAGAACAGTCAGCGATAACGCCGTTGAATTCGCCCGGCGCTGGGAGACGTTTAAGCCTGTGCCGTATTACGCGACCGCCAAAGAGAAGGAGCGCGGGATCCTGACCTGGGGATACGGTCACACCGGAACGCGCGCCCAGGCGCCGGCAAGTATCACCGAGCCGGACTCGCGGGCGTTACTGCGCCAGGATATGACGGACGCCGAGCGCCAGGTAGACGCAGTGGCGCATCCGCTGGTCACCGGGCCGTACTTCGACGCCATGGTAGATCTGGTATTCAACGCCGGGCCGAAAGTGATCGCGCCCAGTACCGGAACCGGCCAGGCGCTGCGACGCGGGGATATTGCGACGCTGCGCACCAAGCTGCCGCAGTTCATCTATCAGGGCGGTAAGGTGATGCTGGGACTGCGCCGGCGCGCAACCGGGCGACTCGCGCTATTCGACGGCAAATCGGCGGCCGAGGCCGAGGCTATTGGCAGGGCCGTGAAGTAGTGCTATAGTCTCATTGCACATGATTGATTTGCTCCTGACGGTCCGAAAGCCCTGGCTTAACAGCTGGGGCTTTTTCTTTGCGAGCTACTTGCAATGTTGGTTGCAGTATGATTATACTCATATCGTCAATTACACAGGAGCAAACGACATATGAGTAATGAAACCCTGGCACAAAAAGCAATGCTTCGCGGCATGGTCGCCGAGTTAGGTATCGCCGAGCTGTTCGACAATGAACTTGATAAATTTCGCAGGGAATTGAATGGCCGCAAAGCGGTAGGCGATCGCGTTTACGCCACCTACTGTATGGCTATGGCCTACGCCGCAATCGAATCGCAGGAGCTAGCAGAATGAAACTAATTTGCACCGCGTCAAAGGTATCCTGGTTCACCGTCGGCCGTGAGTACAATAACGACCAGGATTGGGTATGCGATAATGACGGCGACGAGTGGGCGATAGGGTCATACGGTAATTGTTACCGCACAGAGTTTCTGGAAGACGCCGAGTTTTCCGTAGTCCAAGAATACGAGCCGATAACGGCAGCTGACGATGCGCCGCCGTCCGAACAAGTCCAGCACGAGGCGTTACTCGCTGCCGTTGTGCAGATGGCCGATGAGGAAAGGATCCGCGATTCGTTCGATCGACACCTGGCGACCATCCGCCACCGCTTCGGCCTGCTTAAAAACCCGCAGTCCCAGCGCGCCTTTCTCCTGGCGCTGGCCTATTTCGCAGAGGAGCAATCACAATGACAATCGACGAGCAAATCAAGAAGGCCGACGCCAAGATCGCAGAGATTGAAGCGGCGCTAATCGTAGCCCAGGAGCACCGCCGCGAGCTGGTGAACCGGGGCAACCTGAATAAACAGGCAACGTATGAAAGTACAGAAGCTACGCGAGCGATTAACATCGTTAAGTCAACCATTGCTATGTGGAGCTATTAACATGACAACTACCGTTACTAAAGAATCACTCGCCGCCCGTATCGCCGAGCTGGAATCTGGCGCGCGGTCGCTGAAAGAGGATTACACCCTCGCCGCGTATAAAATGCTCCTGGCGACGATGGAATCCGAGCCGGTGGCGTGGACAGATGAACAGGAGTTGCGAGACGTTGATCGTGGCGGTTGCGGGTACCTTTTCACTGTTAACCCTGTTACTCCGCATGCAGACGAGCGCCAAATTATTCTACTATATCGCCAGGCACAGCCGGCGCCGGTAGTGCCGGATAAGATGACAGCTATTGTTAAGGATGAGGCCGAATACGTAGAAGGCTGGAACGACTGCCGCGCCACCATGCTTAACCAGGTTGGCAATTCCCCGGTGAAAATCCAGGGATGGATTCCGGTAAGCGAGCGCATGCCGGATGAGAATGAAGAGCAGCAGATCCTTGCGTGCTTCAAGGGTGGCGACATATCGACTCTGTATTATTTTGAAGGGCGCTGGGACGACGCATACGGAATTGTGCCAATTCGCCAGGACGTAACCCACTGGATGCCGCTGCCGGCCGTCCCTGTAAAATAACCCACTTGCCCGCCTCCGTGCGGGCTTCTTTTGCCTAATCCTCACCACCGCTATATAATCCCCTTAACGTGGCCCTGGGGGCCGCTGGTGCGCGCGTATGGTACGCAAGCATAATGGGGGTTATATGAATCTAAAGCCGAAGCCGAAACATCTACGGGGCGTCCCGCCGAAACGGAAGAAAGGCGAGCGCTTTCCGCACGACATCGGCAGCAACGATAAACCGACCGACTACCGCCCGGAATACTGCGGCGCGCTGCTGCGCTATTTCTCCGAGCCGGCGTCCTGGATTATCCACTACACGGATAAAGGCACTGCGCAGGTGATCCCGCAAAGCAAGCTGCCGACGTTCGAGCGCTTCGCCGCGTCGATCGGCGTCAACCGTGATACGCTGCGCAACTGGCGCGAGCACTGGCCTGAATGGGATCGCGCATACGCCGACGCAGAATCGCTGCAGAAAGCATTTCTCATGGAGCTATCCGCCGCGGGTGTAGGCGGTAACGGCGCAGCCTTCATCCTGAAATGCAACCATGGTATGCGCGAGCCGGTAGACCCGGGCAAAGATAAAGCCGATATCGGCGAACAGCTGGCGGAGCTGATCGGGAAAATGCCATCATGAGTGTTAACGTACTGCTGGAGCGCCAGCGCGCACGATGGTATGAATTGAAAGATCACCCGGTACAGCTGAAACTTATCAAGGCCGTATCCGACGGCATCCGGTTTCCGCTGGTGCCCGCCGGCCGCCGCTCCGGAAAAACCGAGCGGTTCAAGCGCTTTCTGGTAAAACAGGCGTTCAAGATCCCGGGGATGTATTTCGCGGCGGCGCCGACCCACGCCCAGGCCAAAAAGATATTTTGGGACGACCTGAAAGCTTTCACCCTGTCCTGCGCGCACCCGCGGCGCCCGTCTGAATCGGACCTGATTATTTACCTGCCTAACGGGTCGGAGATCCACGTTATCGGCCTGGACAAGCCGCAGCGTATCGAGGGTATCCCCTGGACCGGCGGCGGTATTGACGAGTTCGCCGACATCAAGCCGGAGTCGTGGGAGGCAAACATCTACCCGGCGCTCAACACCGTAAACCCGACCCGGCCGGATTATCGCGCCTGGTGCTGGCTTCTCGGCGTGCCAGACGGCCTCAACCACTATTATGACCTGTGTACGGCAGCCGAGAGCGGCGTTTCGTCGGATTACGCGGTTTTCCACTGGATGACCGAGGAAATTTTCCCGGAAATGGCCGCCGAAGCGCGCAAGATAATGTCGAAGAAGCAATATAACCAAGAATTTCGGGCTTCATTCGAGACGGCGAACGGCAAGATTTACGAGGACTATTCCAAGGACAACTACACGAACGCAACTATTTTCCCGCATGAATCATTGCACTGGATGCACGACCAAAACTTTACGCCGCTCTCGTCATCGGTTGCCGTTATCCGCGGTGATGATGTCTATATCCTCGACGAGATAGTGCTGATTAGTGCGGTGTCGAAGCAGTCGGCTAAAGAGTTCGTGGAGAAGTTCAAAGATCACCAGAACAAGCACGTTTTCATTTACGGCGACCCCGCCGGGCGCGCGGGGGAAAAGCACGGCCACAAGTCCGACTATAACGACATCGAGGATGTGCTATCGGCGAACGGGTGGACGTACACCCGCCGGGTTAAGACGGCGCACCCGGCGATCAAGGACCGTCAAAACGCGGTACGCGCCAAGATACGCACCGCAGATGACCATATAAGCCTGTATGTTAACCCGCAAACGGCGCCCTGGAGCCATAAAGGCCTGGCGACGGTACAGCTGCAGCAGGGATCGGCATTCCAGGAAGACCAAAAGAACCAGTACCAGCACATTACGACGGCGATCGGATATTTTATCGATTACATGTTCCCGGTCAGCTATGATGCACCTGAACAGATCCCGGTTTCTTTCCCGCTTTAAGACGAGGTTTAACATGACTAAATTAACGATGGACATCCGCGTAGTAGACCTGGAGCCGGTCAAGAATCTTATTGAACTGCTTGCAGCCCACTTCGACGATTTGCCCGCGGAAATACAAACCGCAGTCAAAGATTTAGTGGACAGCGAGGACCGCGACGATGGTTAACGCAAACATTAACGCCGGCGCAGGGCAGAACGTAAAAACGCTGCATCCGGATTACGAGAAATACGCTCCTAAGTGGAAGAAGGTGCGGAACGCTATCGCCGGCGAGCTTAAGGAATACCTGCGCAATGTAGGTAAAAACGAAGGCGACCCGGAATACGGTAAGCAGCGCCAACGCGAGTATGAAGATGGCGCGATCTGCTACAACTTCACCAAGCGGACGCTATCCGGGATGGTCGGCAGCGTTATGCGCAAAGACCCCGAACAGACGATCCCGCCGCAGCTGGAATATCTGCTGACTAACTGCGATGGGTCCGGCGTTGGCCTGTGGCAGCATGCGCAGGATACCCTTATGGAGATCGACTCCATCGGGCGCGGTGGCCTGCTGGTAGATGCACCGGAAACCGGCGCCGCGACGATGGCGGAACAAAACGAGGGATTATTAAACCCGGTCATCGTTTTCTATACTGCCGAAAATATCATTAACTGGCGCCGGACCCGGGTAGGATCAGTAAACCGTGTATCGCTGATCGTGCTGCGCGAAGTCTATGAATACGACAGCGGTGGCGATGAATTCAGCCCGAATTATGGCGAGCAATATCGCGTCCTCGATATCTTCGAGGGAAAATATCGGCAGCGAATCTACCAGTTTGATGCTAAAGGCGCATTGGCCGGGGCCATTAGAGAGATTTTCCCAAATCTGGCCGGCGTCCCGGCGGGGATCATCCCATTTACGTTCATCGGCGCATCCAACAACGACCACACGCCGGACGACCCGCCGATCCTGCCGCTCGCCGAGCTGAACATTGGGCACTTCCGAAACAGTGCGGATAACGAGGAGTCGAGTTTTGTTGTCGGCCAGCCAACCCTGTTCATTAGCCCGGGCGAGTCTATGAGCCTGGAGAACTTCAAAGCGGCTAACCCCAACGGCGTTAAGATGGGCTCGCGTACCGGTCATAATATTGGCGCCGGTGGTACCGCGGATTTAATCCAGGCAGCGGAAAATAACCTCGCTAAGCAGAATATGCTGGACAAGGAACAACAAGCCGTGCAGATCGGCGCCCAGCTGATCACCCCGACAGTGCAGATCACCGCAGAAGCGGCGCGCATCCAGCGCGGGGCGGATACCTCGGTTATGGCTACTATCGCCCGCAACGTCAGCCAGGCATACACCGACGCGCTTAAGTGGGTTGCCGGTATGCTTAACGTCGACGCTACGGATATTGAATTTAAGCTGAATATGGAATTCTTCCTTAAGTCGATGACCGCGCAGGACCGCGCTGCATGGGTCTCCGACATCAACGCCGGTTATCTTCCTGCTACGGCGTACTATGAGGCGCTGCGCGAGGCCGGGGTTACCAACTGGACCAACGAACAGATTCAGGACGCCATTGCTAATCAGCCAATTCAGGCGCTGGCTACCGCAACGGCTGAAATTCCGGCGACGGCTACACAGCCACAACCTGAATCGGAGGCCTGATGAGTAAGCTGGAGCAAAACATCATTAGCCATCAAATATGGCTTCAAAGACTTGGGACGCAGACAGCGTCCCTGTCTATCCCGTTCGTTATCCGTATGAAAGCGGAAGTTAAAGAGGCTGTGCAGGCCTTTGGTGACGACGCCAGGACGGTAAAGAAGTTGAATAAAATGCTCGCCTCTCTTGAGAGCGTACTCGATGATGTTACCGGGGACTGGAAGTCTACTATCGAGAAAAGCCTAAAAGAGATCGCCGATTATGAAAATAAGTGGTTTCGTCATACGCTGACGGATAATCTGCGGGAAGAAAAACGATCGTTCGTGTCCGGGCCTACCGCAGATGAGTTATGGTCCGCGGTTAAATTCGTGCCTTTGTCGCTTAACGATAAGCCTGTGGGCCTGATTGACTTGCTGGACGGCTGGACAACGTCAGAGAAGAACCGCCTGGCGCGAGGTGTACAGAGCGGCTTTGTGCAGGGCATGACAACCAGGCAGATCGTGCAGCAAACTGTCGGCGCGGGAGGCCTGGCGGATATTTCGCTACGCGATGCTTTCACTATCGCGCATACCGGGGTAGCCCACGTTTCGAATGTGGCCCGCGACGAGCTGTACAAGGCCAACGATGATATCGTTTCTAAATATCGAATAGTTGCCACGCTGGACGGCAGAACGTCGGCAACGTGTCGCGGGCTCGACTCCCAGGTGTTCCCAGTAGGTAAGGGTCCGCTGCCGCCATTCCACCCGCGCTGCCGAACTACCACAGCCCCCGTTATTGACGACGATTTCTTATCCTTCCTCGATGAAGGGGCGATGCGTGCGGCGCGTGGCGCCGATGGGGGTATGCAGGTCGATGCTAACACGTCGTATTATGAGTTTCTTAAAAGCCAGCCGGCGTGGTTCCAGGATCAGGCGATTGGGCCAACGAGAGGGGCAATTTTACGTAACAGCGGCATGACCCCGGAAGAGTTCCGCGCTGCGTCAATTGATGGTTTCGGCCGTCCTCTGACCCTGAAAGAGATGGCGGAAGTAGATTCCCGGGTCGCCAAATATCTGGCCGGGAACTCGTAATTTATTACGAGTAGCGACGACTCGCAAGACTCGCAAAATTTTGCGAATGAAATTGCGAGTATAGATATCAAGGACTTAGGTTAATTTAGTTGGTTGCTGCCGTTTTAGTTTGCGAGTGGCTAAATTAGGTGAGTAAAATCAAGGAGTTACAACGTGGAAGGCTGAATCGATCACTTCAATTGCTTGTTGCGCGCCCGCCCTCGCGGGGCGTCGCTCAAAAGCGAAGCTGATCGTATCATTTATTTTGCGAGAAATCAACGGCAGCAATTGTAAAGGTGGCGATATGAGTTTTAGGACCTATATTATTACGTGTTTGGTTGCAGTTATTATTACCTTCGCTGCGTCGGAGTTTTCATATCGCCAGGGATGGAATGACGGCCGCGCGAAGCTGGTAGCCCAGCAGGAAGAGAAGGCCCGGGCGACTCTGGCGAAGCAGGTAGCCGGGCAGCAGGTGAACGATACGAAGGCCGCCGATGCCGAGCAGGCCGGCGCCGCGAAAACCGTAGTGATAACCCGAGAGGTGGTTAAATATGTGCAAAATCCTGATCGTGTGCGCTGTACTTTTGACGATGACCGGGTGCAAATCAAGCAGCGAGCTATCGACAATGCCAACGCCATCCCCGGTTATGATGGTGAAGCCGTGCCAGTTTCAGCCGGCGGAAAAGGACAGTGATGCAGATCTGAATGCAGACGTGCAGAACATAGATTGCGGGAGAAAGTTAAGGCGGCAGGTGTACCAGCTGCAGGACTGGATCCGTAATGTAACAACGCCCCTATAACGGGGCGTTTTTTATCAGCCAGGCCAGGCCCCAGCAGACGAAGGCGATTGTTAGCCACGCTGCCGGGAGGTAGACCAGAAACACCCGGCGCCGTTGCTGGTGCTTCGTCGGGTTACGCTTCGCCATTGGTTTCATCGGTCGAATCTCCTTGCGGCTTTATTAATCCACTTTTCTGTTTTGCCAAGACCCAAAACGCGATATACGATGGAGAGGCGACGTGCGCAACGGCGGAGGCGGCGCAGATCAACCTTTCCGGAATTACGGTATTTAGTCGCTATGTACATTTACGTGTCCTTCTATGTTGGTTAGATTTTGCGGATGGTGAAGCCCGCCATGATGAACAGCGAGAACATTCTTTCGACATCTATAACACGGATGCCAGCCTTCTCACGATGCGCCTCGTCGCCTAAGTCAATAGCGATCGTCGTTTCGTTGACGGTTTCTATACTCGCGGCATAACCTGCATTACCGGCGATATTTTTAACAAGATAGTCATTGTTCACGTTGATGTTGCTGATTTCGATTTTCATGTTGGTTTCCTCGGTTTCGGCTCGATGAACTAACTGTAATATGTCTCCACTCATATTGCAACCAACATTTACAGATATATTGTTAATACTTGCGCTGCCCTGTATATTTAGCGTATGTAAATCCGGGTGGCCCGGATTCATAAAGACCAGGGGTCTACGTACTATGAATCGTTTTTTACAGTCTTTCCTTTTCGCGTACCAAGAAGAACATGACGACGGAACCCAGGGCGGGGGTGGCGGTGCGGAACCACCAAAGACCTACACCCAGGCAGAAGTCGACGAGCTGGTTAATGGCCTGAAAAACCAGAATACAGCACTTCTTGACGAGAAGAAGAAAGCCGCACAACGTGCGAAGGAAGCCGAAGCCGAACGTGTTCGCGCGCAGCAGGAAGCGGCGAAGCAGTCCGGGCAAATGGAAGAGTTCGAAAAATCGATTCGTGGTCAGTATGACCCGGTGATCGCCGAGAAAGACGGTAAGATCACCAAGCTGGCCGAGCGCATCCTCGGCAGCGAGCGCAAAGCCGTTATGGGTGCCGTGATTGCTAAAGGCAAATTCATTGACGCCGAAGCCGCCGACCTTATCGCGCCATTTATCAAAGTCGAGTTCGACGGCGATGATCTGGTGACTAAGTTTGTCGGCCCGGACGGCGCAGTTATTACGACGGACGTCGATAAATTCATCAACTTCTGTAAAAAGCATAAGGTGATCTCTCATCTCATGCAGGCAGACACAGCGAACGGTGGCGGGGCCGCCGGGAACAAAAATCCTACTGGCGGGGCCGGTGGCGAGCAACTGACAGGCATCGAAAAAACTCGTGCCGATCTCCGTAAGCGTCTCGACGCAGAAAATAAGGGTTAAAATATGTCTCTCTCGAACATGAAGGTTTACGACCGCCAGATTTACGGCGCCACCATCGAACTGCTCGGCCAGAAAACCGACCAGTTTAACGCGAATTCCGGCGGTGCTATCGTGCTGTCCTCGCAGGCGTGGGAAGGTGACTTCACCAAAGAATCTTTCTACAACCAGATCGCGTCCGCGCAGCGCCGCGTTGACCGCTACGCCGCTATCGATACCCAGGCAGGCACCAACTTAACCCAGGGCGAAAACGTCGGTGTTAAAGTTGCAGGCGGTTTCGGCCCGATTGTATTCGAGCCGTCCCAGCTTACCTGGCTGCAGCGTAACCCGACCGAAGCGGTTATGGCGATCTCAGAAGGTTTCGCCGACGCCCTGCTGGCGGACCAGCTGAACACCGCATTAGCGGCAGCGGTTGCCGCGGTATCGGGCCAGACTGCGCTGGTTAACGATGTATCCGCGAGTGCTGGTATCAGCCTCGGCGCACTGAATAACAGCCACGCTAAATTCGGCGATCAGTCCCAGCTCCTGGTGACTGACGTCATGACCGGCGCGGCGTATCACAAGCTGATCGGGCAGGCGATCACCAACGCTGACCAGCTGTTTGTCTCCAGTAACGTGCTGGTTGTCGATATCTTGGGCAAACGCTACGTCGTGACCGACTCCCCGGCCCTGTATGAAGCAGGCGCGCCGAATAAGTCGAAAGTGCTGTCGGTTGTGGCGCAGGGTATCGTCGTAGACAATACCAGCGACATTATCACCAACATGGAAACGTCGAACGGTAAAACCCGTATCGAAACCACCTGGCAGGCGGATTACTCTTTCGGTCTGAAACTGAAAGGTTACGCCTGGGATGTCACCAACGGCGGCAAATCTCCGACCGACGCCGAACTGGCTACGTCGGCCAACTGGGACAAAGTCGTTGCCGAGAACAAGCATACCCTGGGTACGCTGGCCATCGTCGACGCAGACCTGTAATAAGTGGGGGCTTCGGCCCCCTTATTAACTGGAGCCGTTATGTTAGAAGTCAAATACGTCGTAATGCCGATTACGGTCGAGCAGAAGAAAGAATATCACCGCCAGGGCTTTCGTGTCGTTGACGCGCGCTTTGCACCAGCCGATGCGGTTATCGAAACCCATGCCGACGGCGTGGAGCGCACTGTTACCATCCAGGGCGACACCGACAAACCGGCACGCAAAGCACGCCGCAACAAATCCGCCGAACAGCCGGAGGAATAACCAATGTCGCTGATCGTCGAGGATGGCAGCATTGTAGCCGGGGCTGATAGCTATGTTAGCTTGTCGGACGCCCGCGCACTCGCGGCTAAATATGGCTGGGAGTTGCCCGCCGACGATACGGAAGCGGAGCAGGCGTTACGCAATGGTGCGGGATATGTTGGCCTGCAGGAACCTGCGATGTGCGGGCGCCGGGTCTCAACTGCGCAAGAACTGGCTTACCCACGGCAGGGAGTTACGCTGTATGGCTTTGATGTCGCCAGTAACACGATCCCCGCAGCTGTGATCCGCGCACAGGTGGCCGCTGCCGTTGAGTACGGAGACGGAACCGATGTTCGGGCCACCAACGACGGACGGGCCACATCGCTGGAGCGCGTAGAGGGCGCGGTTACGGTACAGTATTTCAATAACGGCAACAATGGCACCAGTGTCGTTATTACCACCGCTATGGACGCGCTGGGCCCTTTGCTTTGCGGCATGAATAACGGCTCATCGTTTAATGTATTCCGGGGCTGATATGGCGCTTACCAAAACCGAAATGTTCACCAAAATAGCGACGGACCTGGCGGATAACACGTCCGGAGCTATCACGCCTGAGATTTTGCGCAATGTTCTAACCCAACTGGCGGACTCCCCCATCTATGCGGCCGCCGGCGTGAAAGAGGTTGAGGTGTTGCGTGCAATATCTACAGTTACGCAGGCGCCCACCGCCGTTGACACCCCGCTGCAGGTTGCTTTCGGCGCGGCGCAAGGCTCACCAACGGACCCGGTTTCTATCTCGGCTGCAGGACTGGTGACGTTCAACGTTGCGGGTAATTATGCGGTCCGTATCAAGCTGCAGGCGGGACGCACCGGCGCCAGCGGCACGTCGATTCTATTATCTCGCCTACTTCTTGCCGGTGCGCAGTATGGGTCACCAGCCGCGACTAAACTGGTAAGCGCCGACGTAACGATCCCGATCGAATCTCGCGTGGTTATCAACGCCACCGCCGGGCAGACTTTCGCAGTGCAGATCATGCGCGACAGCGCCGGGTCGAACTTCGGCGGGATTTATCCGCAGGCAGCGACGGTCACGGCCTGGGGCACTGCGCCTTCTGGCCTTCTCGTCATCTCTCGTCTGGAGCCGGCATAATGTCCAGTGCATTCAGTAAGCGCATGCAGAAAACCGCGACCAGGCTCTTAGGCACATACGGCAGCTCTGTTAACCTGATTCGCGCCGGGACTAAAGTGTGGGACCCGGTGGAAGGCGAATATGTGGTTTCCCCTTCCGTAACTATCCCGCTAAACTCGGTCCCCGTACCGGTTAACGTGGCGCTGGTGAACGGAACTACCATACAAGCAGGCGACATGATCGTTAGGGCCGATCACAGCGTGCTGCCGAAGACGGAAGATAAGGTGTCGTTTAACGGTGCTGAATGGTCAATCGTCGCTATCGAAACGAAGATGGTGAACGATGACGTGATCGCGTGGTTTATTCAGGTGCGAAAATAATGGCTACCAGTTTCGAAGCGTCTATTGAAAACTTCATTCGAAAGGCGAAGAAAAACCCAGAGCTTGTCGTCAGGCAGGTAACAATTAAGCTATATTCGCAGATAATTCTTGCAAGCCCGGTTGATACGGGGCGATTCCGGATGAACTGGCAGGCATCATACGGAAAGCCTAAAGACGGAATTCTTATCGCCAACGATCCGACGGGGGCCCGGGCCATAAGTAACGTCACCGAGTTTGTGCTTAATAACCCGAAATGGGACGAATTCCGGTTAACAAACAATCTTCCGTATGCGGAGGTGCTGGAGTTCGGCGGGTACCCTGGCGATGGGCCTAATACCGTAGGCGGATTTTCTAAACAGGCGCCGAACGGCATGGTGCGAGTGAACGTAGCCAGATTTCAGCGGCTGATCGACGAAGCGGCAGCGAGGATGACATGACATGGCCGGGTATTTTGAAGACCTGACGAAAGCGTTTGATATCGCGTTGAAGGCCTTCGGCGAGGCCAACAATATCGCCGTTGCGCTGGAGAACATTGACGCGCCCACATCAACGGCAACGCCGTATCTGGCGAGTTACATGTTACTTGCGGATACCGAGCAGGGCGACTTGTCCTGGACGGAACGGCGTGCCGGTATTTATCAGGTTGACATTAATTACGCCTCGACCGTAGGTAGCGCCGACCTTAATAAAATGGCAGACTTATTGAATGCGGCGTTTAAAGCGGGATCTGCGGTGTCGCGCAACGCAATTTGCGCCGAAGTGCGATCGGTGAGCCTGGGGCCTCTGATAGTGCAAAACGGATGGGCCAAGCGCCCGCTATCCATTAATTTCATAGCATATACTGCGAGGCTATAAAAATGGTACAGCCATACAAAGGCGCACTAACAGCGCAATTCTACACCGAAGAGACGACCCCTGGCACAACTCCTGCTAACCCGGTGTGGTCGCCTCTGCGCAACACTGGCGGCGTTCCGGCGATGACGCGCGACGCGCTGACATCTAACGAGCTGGACGGCAGCCGCGAAACAGCATTCATCCGCACCGGTAACAGACAGGTCTCCGGGGAATATGCGATCGAACTGAGTTCGAAAAGCCAGGATGATTTGCTGGCGGGCGCCATGACTTCTTCATGGGCTGCGGGCGTGTCGGGTACGGCGCTCTCTGTAGCCGTTGACGCCACCGCGAAAACGTTCACCCGCGCGGACGGTAGTTTCCTGACTGATGGCGTTGAAGTCGGCGACCTGATTCGCTTCGCGGGGCTGGCGGGCAACAATGCGCTGCCGTTTATCGTGACCGCCGTTACCGAGCTGGTTGTTACTGGAGCGGCTATCCAACACGCCCTGACTACCGCCGCCGCGGTTGAGACAGATTACGCCACTGGCGACAAGCTGGGAACCGGGAACCTGTGTAAAACCTTCTCTGTGCTGACCTGGTTCAAAGGCCAGTGCGGTAACCCGGACAGCTTCGTTATTACGCGTGGCGTTGAGATTTCAGGCTTCACTATCGAGCAAGCGGTTAACGCCATGATCACCGGCAGCTTCCCGTTCATCGGTATGTCGCAGGAAGTGCTCACGGAACCGCCGGCCGGTTCCGATTTCTCGCAGATCGTATTTGACGCCCAGCCGTTCGCCTCGGTCGACGTGTCTGTGTTCGATGGCACCGAACCGCTGAAATGCGACACGCTGACCATCACCAACGACAACGCAGCCTCTGCGCAGTTTGAGTTAGGTAACAGCAACGTGGCTTTCGTTGAGCGTGGCCGCGCAACTAACACTTTCTCGATTGCTGGCAAGCTGTACGACATGGCGATGATCCAGAAATTCATCAACGAGACACCGGTAGAAATTAACTCTATTCTGGCCGGGGTGAGCGGCGCTATGTCGTTCTCTCTGAAACGGGCGGAGCTAACAGCAGTAACGCCGGAGATTGGCGGCGCAGAGTCGGTTACTCAAAGTATCGAGGGCCAGGCGACGGGCAACAGCCAGCAGTCGTCTATCGTCATTCAGCGCATTGTATACGCGTAAAAGAAAGGCCCCGGAAGGGGCCTTTAGCATTTTAACCACGGCCCCCTCCTTATTTCTTCGTATTAGAGTTACAGGCCCAAACCAGGTTTAACACCCAGCCCAGCAGAGTCCAGTTAAGGAACAGGCTACTGATAAACACGCCCAGCTTTGCGTTATGGTTGCGGTGCAAAGCGACGAACCACGGGATGAAGTTAACAACGAGCATGGTAAAAATTAAAGAATTCATGGCGCTTCCTTTTATGTGTGAACTAATATTACAGGACTAATATAAAGTGCCGTTGGATAAAGCGCAAGAAAAAAGCTAAAATATTTCCACGACACACAAACCGAGGCGCAAAACATGCAGTTACGTGATTTTTATTTCAAAGATAAAGCTGTAGTAGGCACGCACATGGCGATCCCCCTGCCAGACGGCAGCGATTCCGGTGAGTGGCTGAACGTGATGCTACCTGCTGCCGATGAGGTCGAGCAGGCGAACCGCGCGTTCTTTGCCGCATATCAGGCCGTCATTAAAGAGCTGGAACCGCTGAAAGAGTCCGGCGACCAGGTATCCTACGCGATTCAGGTTAACGACGCCTGCGCGCGACTGAACGATGAAATGGCCCTGGAAATTGTCAACGGCTGGAGCTTCATTGACGCAGAGACGGGCGAGGCGGAGCCTTTCACCAAAGAGGCATTCGCTACGCTGCTTAGTCAGTACAAAGGCTTGGGTAACATGGTGGCGGCCTTCATGGCTACCCTGCGCGAAAGCCAGAAGGAAAAGTAACAGCGCTGTACCAATTTGCTACGTGGACGTTCGTCGATCGCTACAGACAGCAGAAGTTTGATGCAATTGAGGACGGCCACATGGCGGCGCTGACGGCGATGGGTATCAGCCACGGCGGGAGAGTTACAGCGCGGGCTACCGGGCCAGAATGCCCCCCGGACATGCTACCCATTTTCAACAAGTACAAAGATTTGAAGTTTGCGCACAAGGTCACGCCGGAAGCCGTTACACTAATACCGCGTAAAGCGGTAGACTGGTCCGACATAGTGGCGTATCAGCAGGTAACTAAGCAGAACATAAGCATTTTCGAAGCTGGCCTTATCATGGGCCTGGACGCAATTTTCGAGGGCCGGGAAGATGGCTGATATCGCAAGCCTTATTATCAAGGTAACGACCAACGGCGTTGACAGTGCCAGCGCGAGTCTGGGTAAACTGGGTAAAGCCGCCGTCGCCGCGGGTACGGCCATCGGCGGGCTTGCGACGGCAAAACAGGTCTTTGACTCGCTGGTTGCCTCCCAACGGAATTTTGACAAACTTAACGCCGGTCTGGTCACGATGACCGGAAGCACGGAGAATGCCGCGAAGGCCTTCTCCATCCTTCAGCAGTTTGCAAAAGACACACCCTACGGCCTGAATCAGGCGGTAGAGGGGTTCACTAAACTGGTGGCCCTCGGCCTCAACCCGAGCAAAGAAGCCCTCATATCCTACGGCAACACTGCCGCCGCGATGGGTAAAGACCTTAACCAGATGATCGAAGCCGTGGCGGACGCAGCTACGGGCGAGTTCGAACGTCTGAAAGAGTTTGGCATCAAAGCCAGCCAGCAGGGTGATAACGTATCCTTCACTTTCCGGGGCGTGACGACGACCGTCAAGAAAAACTCGGAAGAGATTCAGAAATACCTTCTCAACATCGGTAACACTGACTTTGCCGGGGCGATGGAAGCCCGCGCCAACTCGCTTGATGGCGTGTTGTCCAGCCTGGAAGATACCTTCGACGGCCTGGTGCTTAACATTGCTCAATCCGGCTTCGGCGACGCTTTGGCAGAGCAGGCGAAGATCGCAGAAGACGCGATCCAGTCCCTTAGTGACGCTATTGCATCCGGCGAGCTAATAGGGGCGATCCGCGACTGGCGCGACCTGTTCGATGACTCGTTTAAATTTATATCGGACGCACTGAACGACCTGGCCTTTGATACCGAAGGCCACAGTAACGATATGGCCGACTCGTTGATGACGGTACCGGACGCGATCCGGGACTGGCTGCCGGAGATACAGCAGACATTCCACGACATCATCGCCTGGTTCCAGCGCATCGACGATTATGCGGTAGCGTTAGGACAGTCACTGGTTGATGTGTTCGACGTGAGCAAGACAGCAAGCCTCACGTATAAGAATATGACGGCAGAGGCGGACAAGGCTTATGCGGCATCCCTTGCGGCGTCTAAAGCAGAGGCCGACGGGATCCGCGAGCGCTCCGCGCTGCGTCAGAAAGAAATTGCCGAGCAACGTCGCCAGTATGAAGAGAAACGCAATCAGGAAACCAAATTACAGGATCTGGTAAACAAGCCGGGTGCGTCTGGCGGCACAACTGGTGGAACTTCGGCGAGCGCGGATAAGGCCGCAAAAGCCGCGGCTAAACAACTGGAACAGCAGAAGAAACAGGCTGCGGACTTCCTTGCGACGTTAGCGCGGCAGAACCAGGACGAGTTTAAGGCGATCGATGCGCAGGAACAGCAGAAACTGGCGAAACTGGCGGAGTTTAATAAAGCCGGGCTCCTGAGCCAGCAGGAGTATGAAGACGCCAAAACACAGATAATGCAGGATGCGGATACCCAGCGTAACGAGCTTCTGACCAAGCAGACCGAAGAGCGGATGAACGACCAAAAATCCGCTGACGCGTATATAGCACAGCTACAGTCTAGTTTTGAGGGAGAAGCCGCAGAATTAGACCGGCAATATGCCATCAAGCAGGAAAAACTTGACGAGTTCCATAAAAAAGGTCTGGTGAGCGAAGAAGAATACCAGAACGCGAAGATAGAGCTTCAAAAGCAGAAAAATGAGGAATCCCTGCAGGCCGACCTCAGCACCTGGGAGCAGATCGCCAGTAATGTCGCCGCAGCCAGTGACGAAAATACCGCCGTTTATAAGGCTGCCGCAATAACGCAGTCTGTTATATCAACGTATCTCGCGGCAACTAAGGCACTGGCGGAGGGCGGGCCCATTCTTGGACCTATACTCGCGGCCACCATCGTAGCTGCGGGTCTGGCAAACGTCGCCAAGATTCGATCGGCACGCGAACAGGGCGGCGCGCTGGCCGCGGGGCAGGCGTCGACTATCGCCGAGCGCGGCAAGCCAGAAGTGATTATGCCCGCCTCGGCGTCGCGCGTGCGCACCGCGCAGCAGATGCGCCAGATTATGGGTGAGAACGGCAGCAAGCAGAACAGTAGCGATAGTGTGGTGATCGTCAACCAGACTACCGGGCGTATTGACCAGGCCAGCACAGAACGCGATGATGAAGGGCGATTACGTATACTTATCCGGGAAACGGTATCCAGCGACATGCAGGACAGTAATTCGCAGATCTCGCTATCCCGCCGTAACACGCGCAACCAGCCAGGATTTTAAATTATGTCATCTTTGAGATTCCCGGCCTCTCTGCGGCCAATAGTGAACCAGGGTTACTCGTTGACCCGCGGTAACAACATCTACCGTAACGATGTGCAAGGGGGCGCACCGCGCCAGGGACGTGACACGTTTTACGATGCTGTGCCGTTTAGCGTCGTGCTGGTTGTTTCGTCGCTCGGCCGGCAGGCGTTCTACGCATTCCTGAACCAGATAGACGGCGGCGCCAATTCGTTCGTTATGACGCTGGACAGTGGTCTGGGCCTGCAGGATCACCAGGTCTGGATCACCAGCACGATCAGCGACACCACGCAGGACGGAAAAAATTGGGTTATCTCGTTCACGTTGACCGCCGAGCGCACGCCTAACCAGGATAGCGATTGTCTCACCGCCAATCTGCCGGACCTCTTCGGCTGCTATGGTGACAGCCTTAACCGCTTCCTGACGCAGTATGCCTATGACCAGACCCACTTTCCGCGGATATGGGACCCGATGCAATGAGCGAAGAATCAGTAAAAGAAGCCTACAAGCGCAAGCTGGCCTCTAACCCGGAAGGCCAGATCGACTATGAGACGGTCGAGATAACGCACCCACTGCTTTCGAAACGGTATCTGATCGTCAAAGGGACTTCCCCATTAACGGCAACGCTGGAGACTGGGGAAACGGTGACGTTTGAGCCTTCACCGATGAACGCGAATAATGCGGCGAACAGCAACAACCTCGACCAGCAGGCATCTTTCACGCTGCCGGATGTCGGTAACCAGCTGGACGACGAAATGCAGAATATTCCGCTGGACAACCAGGAGTGGCCCGTTTTCACATATCGCCGGTTTATCAGTACCGATTTATCCTATCCCTGCGACGGGCCGGTTACTTATGACCTGCAGTCGCTATCACAGGAAAAGGGCGTTTTTACCGCCGACGTCGGCGTGCCACGGCTCAACGAGCGCGGCACCGGCCTTTTAGCGACGCCGACAGAGATCCCATTATTGCGCGGGGTCCTCGCATCGTGAATATAAACGACTACACCGGCACGCCATACAATTTCAGGACATACCATTGCTGGCATCACGTTCGCCGCGTGCGCGCGGCGGCTGGGCTCGATACGCCGATCTTCGACGTGATTTCCCCTACCAAGATAGATGCGGCTTTTGACGCCGGCCATCGTGACCCATCCGGGCTTTCCCGGGTAGACGTGCCACAGAATTTCGATGCGGTGTTAATGGGCTGCCGTGTTGGGTCGCGCATTGTGTGGCATGCTGGGGTATACTTCGACGGTATGGTTAGCCATTGCGAACTTGCGGCCCGCCAGGTGCGCTTAGAAGCGCTGGCGGATATTAGGGACCGTTACCAGGAAATTGAGTTTTGGCGATGAAAACACACTTAATCACGCGCGACGACAACGGCGAATTTCAGACGAAAAGTTTTTGGGCCTCGCCGATGCGGATCGTGCTACAGCACATCCCGGACGGCGTCCCGTTCCGGGTATACATCGGCAGCATAGGCGAAGATAACGATGTGACCGAAGATTTCGATCGCCTCGAACTTAATGCCGAGTATTACGTCGTTGAGTCGCCGGGCGGAGGTGCAGTGGGCGCCGTTTTCAGTTTCGTTGGGAAAATTCTTAATCCCATTCTGAAACTGTTAATGCCATCACAAAAAACGTCAGTGTCGGCAGGGCTGTCTAACCAGCAGGCGGAAAGCCCGAATAACAGTCTAACGGACCGCACGAACAAGGCCCGCCCTTACGAGCGCACTTACGATATTTGCGGCACGGTGCAAAGTATTCCGGCGGTCCTTATGAACAGCTACCAACTCTATAACAGCGCTGGCCAGGTTATCGAGTTCGGTTATTACGACGTCGGCCGCGGGCCTATGTCGACGCCGGCGAGCGGCATCACGGACGGAGACACACTGCTTTCGGAGATTACCGGGTCCTCGGCTGCCGTATACGCGCCGTACACTTCGCCGAACAGCGGCGACGCTCCGCAAACGTTGGTAGGCGACCCGATTACCGAACCGCTGTTCATCACCTACGTGTCGAATGAGATCGACGGCCAGACGTTAAAGGCCCCCAACGACCTTAACGCCAGTATTACCGGCGACGGCGGCACGATAGCGTCGCTTTCTGGCACCACGGGGACTATCACCGACGCTTCGGGTAACGCGGCCTTTAACGCATACCTGGAAGCCGGGGACACGGCACGGCTGGCTAACGTCACGCTGAATGACCCCGGCGGCCCGGATCCATACCTGGACGGCTATTACCCGGTTATTTCGGTTAGCGAGGTCGACATCGTTCTGGATGTCTCTGGTAACCTGTCAGCCTGGCAGGTGATCAGCCCGACGGTTAATCAGGTGAACGCCGCGGACCCGGCCGGGAATGCCGCCGAGATCGGCCCGGTAAACACCGTGGAAAAGAGTTTAACCGATTGGGTGTCTATCACCAGTCTGGAGTGCGAGCGTGTCCTGGTGAATATCAGCGCGGATAACGGCATGTACAAGGACAACGGCAGCAGTAGCAAAAAGCCGGCCAGCGTAACCGCCGAGGTACAATATCAGCTGCTTGATCAGAACAACACGCCATATGGCGATGTTTACGCGGTGCAGGGAACCGTATCGGGCAGATCGTCAAACTCAACCGGCGTTAGCATTATCGCGGATCTGCCGTTTGCATCCCGCGTGCGTGTCCGGGCGCGCCGGGTGACGGATGTAGATTTCGACTTCGAGGGCCAGGTCGTCGACGAAATAAAATACGATGCGCTTTACGGCCAGGTGCAAGACCGATCGCATGATTACGGCAACCGAACAACCGTTCACACAGCGCGCAAGCAGACGCCGCGCGCCACCTCGGTTAAATCGCCGAAACTGGCGCTCATCGTAACCGAGAAGCTTTATAAATACCTTGGCGGTGGGGTGTTTGATACGGTGCTCACCGAAAATACACAGGCGGTGCAATCTCTTATCCGGTTGATGCGTGATCCGGTGGTGGGCAACCTGAATCTCACCGCGGCGAACATGGATAAACTGATCGCCACGCAAGCCGAGGTCGAGGCATACTTCGGCACGCCGCTTGCCGGGCAATTCTGCTACACGTTCGACTCCTACGAGACGACGGCACAGGACATCATCACCACGATAGCCGAGGCCATTTTCTGTTCGGCGTCGCGCCGGGGGCACAGCATTTATCTTGACCTGGAACGCCCGCGGGCCGGGCCTGAAATGGTGTTCACGCATCGCAGTAAAGCGCCGTCCGGCGAGAAGTGGACACGGCAGTTTAACGACCGCACGGCCTATGACTCGCTTAAATTCAGCTACATTGACCCGGATACCAACATCAAGGAAACCATCCAGATCCCGGAGACCGGCGGCGTTAAAACAGACACCTACGACTCAAAGGGTATCCGCAATTACCAACAAGCCTACTGGCACGCCTGGCGCCGGTATCAGCGCAATAGCCTTAACCGCGTTGCCGTTGAATTTACAGCGCTGGAAGAGGGTGCGCTTGCGGTTCCCGGGCGCCCGATAAGCGTGGTTAAAGGGTCGCGCGTTGCGCCGTTCGATGGATACGTTATTGCGGTAAACGGCCTTACGCTTACGCTTTCGCAACCGGTGGAATTTACGCCTGGCGAAGACCATTCGATCATACTCAAAAAGCGCGACGGGTCGGTGCAAAGCGTCGCTGTTACGCCAGGGGCTAACGCGCAGGAAGTGGTTATGCTTTCCGCGCCAGCTGAATCCATTTATACTGGTAACGATGCACTAAAGACCGAGTTTTCCTTCGGCAGCGATGCGCGGCATTCCGCGCAGATGATATTGGTTAGTACCGTGACTCCGGGTAATAATCGTACCGTGGTGATTACCGGTTACAATTACTCCGACGGATACTACGAAAAAGATGGCGTGTCGCCGTTCGGGCGGGCGTTTAGCACCGGTTTTGATACTGGTTTTTCATAAGAGGATTCTGATATGTCAAGCGGATGCGGCGACGTCTTATCGCTGGAAGATCTGAAAACGGCCAAAAAACACCAGGTTTTCGAGGCCGAAGTAATCACCGGGCACGCCGGCGGGGTCCCTTCCGGGGTGGCTATCGACACCGCTAATAATCCGGTGACCGACCAGGACCAAAAAACAATGCCCGCTATTATGCGGGATGCGGAACTTGCTTTTGAAGACCAATTAACCTCGCAAGAAAATGCTTTCCAGAATTTTTTGCTGGCTTCCGGGTATCAATTCATGGGGGATTATACCTCCGGGATTATAACGCTATCGTCTCTTAATCAGGTTTTACGCTACAATGGTGAATTGTGGCGGCTGAATGCCTCAACCACGCCGCCTTTCACCACGACGGGTACCAACTCTACAACATGGGCCGCGGACTCATTGCATTTTGTAAGCGTAGGGGATGCAGCGCTACGGCAGGAAATGGCCGCGGTTACGGGCCCAGGGCTTATCGGTTACAGCATTTTACAGGCATTTAACCGCGGCACCGTAGGTTATAAGCTGAATTTCCAGATGACTCCTTACGATTTCGGAGCTATTGCCGACGGCACGGTGCATCCATTGTCTGAGCGATATGCCTCGCTTGCACTTGCTCAGGTAGATTACCCTTTTGTAACATCATTAACGCAATCCATAGATTACGCGGCTTTTCAGAGATGTGTTAATGAGATGGTCACCCGCGGCGCTGCCGGGATGTCAATGGGTGGCAGGGGGCAGTACGCCCTCAACGCAACAGTGACCGTGAATAAGACGGCCAGCGTGAACGAAGCTAATAAATATATCGATTTTAGTGGCGCCCAGATTATGTCTTATGGCGGATCTCTGATACTAAATGACAAGACGTTTACCGGATGGACTCTGGCTAACGGAGTGACTTTATCGGGGTCGACTCTTGTTTTTGCAGGTACTACCGCCGCACAAGCGTCCGCCAGCATAACATTAACTGGGCTGACTGTAGGGAAAAAATACGCGGTTAGCGTTGTTTCTGAGACATATACCTCGAAAGGTACTCTCCGCGTGCGGCTTGACGGTGTAGCAATATCGAATTCCAATGAATCCGGGCCCGCTGCAAGGTATGCCGCATTTACAGCCACGGCTACCAGCCACGTTTTAGAATTAAGGGATGATACGTATTCGGTGACGCCGACTGCTTGCGTTGTTAACGAGGTTGATGTCCGAGAAGCGTTTTACCCTATATTACTTAAGCAGGCAGGGACTGCGATAGCCCACGGGAGTTTAATCTGTAACAACCTTCGTATAGTAAACAAAAATTCGAACGCTTTTGGTGGGCTTCGCTGCGAAGACCTTAATCATGCGTTGTTTGATGGCGCTATTGCCATTGATGGTTTTTACGGACCGGCGGTGCATATGCTTAATATGACGGCGTGGTCTGAGAACAACCGATTTATTATGCCTAAATCGGCAAATAACCGCGAATTTATTCGATTTAACCGGGAATATATCAACGGTGCTAATACCGGGCAAAACTCATTTGCAAGGACCCAGATTGGTCCTATGGTTATTTCGGGTAATCGTTACGCTTTTGTCTGCGGCCCTACTTGCTCCGTGTATGACTCAGAGATTGGTACTGTAAACGGCAACCTTACCTCCAATTTCCGCGCGATATTTTGCCTACACGGCGACCAGACAGATACTAAAGCTGCCGCAGTCCGCGTTGAAGATAACAGCGCCCCGGCGTCTGCTGGCGTTTTCGAGTATGGATTAAACGATCTTAGACGGCTATCTCTTGGCAACGTCGGCACTTATACCGGTTTAAATCTTACCGCGAGCGGGTCTTTTGCTGCCGGCGAGGTGACGCTTGAGAATGATATTTCATCGCACGATTTCAGGCCATCAGTACCTCGGTTTAACACATTATCTTTCGGGGAGAAATCCGGACCCTTAGGCACTGGCCTTACTTATTCGCAAGGGACGTATATGTGGTCTGAGATCCTGCTTAATTGCACTCCTGGTGTAGCGTATCAAATAGGTATTAGTAGAGGCTTGTCGCCATTACATGGAGTCGTTGAAATCGACGCAGGATTACGCCTTGCAGATGGATCAAGCTATCAAGGCACTAAATTCGCAACTAAGGTTTTAAAAGGCACAGTGGCTTCCGTAGACGCTTCAAAGGTTGTGGCTTATTCGGTGTCGCACGCCATTTCGTCGGAGACGTTGGCGCTAACCTGGCCGGGAAGTTCGGCGCCAGCGTTAACCTTGACGGCAGCAGCTAACAGGTCTATTCAGATTTTCGCAAGGTGGACGTCATGAATATTAATTTTGTTTTACCAATCGCGGGTTACTCCGGATTTAGCGTCGATGATATTGTCACCGCGTTCTTATCCGGAAATAGTAAAGATGAGGTATTTTCTGCATTCCAGAGCATAAAAGGCGAGAATAAAGGACGAAATGATTTTTTCTACGACTACATACGGGGCTTATGCGTCCGATATCCGGAATTACTGGAGTCGATAAACGCCCTGCGAAAAGACAATGGCGTTTCTGAAATATAAAAAAAAGGGCCGCAAGGCCCTTTTCTCACATACCATCCGACATTCCGTCGATACAACCTTTAAACCCATACGCCACGACGTCGGCGCGTTTCAGCGATGGATTGCTGTAAATCGTAACGGCGATGCGCGTCATGCCGGCTTTAAGGCTTGGGACCATATCGCTGCCGTTGATAATGCTGGTTCGTTTTCCAGCGAATCGCCGCGGTTCCGGGCGTCAACGATAACGCCACCCATTTCGGCTAACTCCTGGCACATTTCTACCGGAGTGACGGCAGCGGCAGACCCGACATACGAGCAGCCCAGGACGGCGGCCAGAGTGATTGCGATTGCGGTAATACGTTTCATTGTGTTTGCTCCTGCAAGTGGCCCCTTGCGGGGCCTGTTATTAAGATGACAACTTCTCTATATAGTTACTTAATTCGTTTTTGGCTTCTTCCAGACCGCGGACAAGCGATTCATAATCCTCTGGGTCCCCGGCCCCTTTCCATGAGTCCGCGACCATTGCAGCGGCGTAATCTTCTATCTTACGCCATAAAGCGGCTTTCTGGTTTGGTTTCATCATCTTTTCCTCGATCATCTGCGGCACCGCGCCGCCCTATGAACTAAATATAATATGACTTCGCTAATATTGCAACCAACATTTATAGATATTTTGCGATATCCGCGATCGAGCACTGGACGATGCGCGCGCCGTCAGGGTTAGGCCGACGGCCAAAGATGATGATCTCCGAGTCGCGGTTGTTCTTCGTCGCCGCGCGCTCGCCGGTCCTGGCGTGGATAAACTGAATGCGCTCTGTCAGCTGAATGATGGTATTCGCCTCCCGGCGCGCAATATCCATCCACTGCGTAGCGACGGCCAGGTGCAGGAGCAACACCGTTTTCCGGTACTGCGCGGCGTGCTGGAACCAAGGCAGCGGCTTCGAGTATGGCGGGTTACACCATTTCCATGCTGCGGGCCACTCGATACCCAGGGCGCTATTCTGTTCCGTGTAGTACCGTGCGCAAAGTGCATTGTGATCTGCTGCCGCCATGTCATAGCGGAAATTAAACCGCTCATTCAGCGGCTCGAATATCTCCGGTGGTGAGCGCCAGCAGTCCTTATCCTCCGGAGCCGTGTTTGATTTGTCAGCCATAGCACGCTTCCGTTAGTAACTTTTGTACTAAACACAAAGGTAATTCGTCGAGGTCTGGAGCGGTAGCACCCTTGCCGAATGTTTTGCTGAATTTTAGCCCGGCCGCGTCATCGTCCCCGACACAGATAAACCGGTATTGCGTCATAAGCATCATTTGACCCTGCAAAGATGGAGCCAGCGACGACCCATTGGCGGATATCGCGTTGAACCCCGCGCGATGTGCCGCCACGGCCTTGAAGATACTTTCACAAACAAACACAACGCCGTGGCTGGGTAGCGTATCCAGCCCCCACACAGAGGGAGCACTCGACCATGTGAAGTACCTCCCTTCTGACGGCCTTTCGCTTTTCTTTGGTGCAGAAGGCCGGTACTGCTGGAAACCTCTTAAACGACCATCGAAGCCCCACAAAGGAAAGGTGGCGCACGTATCCGACAACCAGACGCGGTATAAAGACGGGTCAAGCCCGCGCAACAGCAAATGATCTCTCATTTCTTCCTCTTCATGTATTCCATTAGCACATCCTGGACTGACTTTTTATCGCTGGTACGCGAAACAACAGCTTCATCTAACGTACCTTTTGCCTGGATGAGATAGATAAACACAGGGCGCGGGTGGCCGGATTGCATCTGGCGGACCGGGCCTATACGTTCTATAACCTGGGCGTGATGCTCAAAATTCCAGGTTGGACTAAAGAAGGCCAGGTGACAGCCACCATCCTGCAGGTTAAGGCCATGACCCGCCGATGCCGGGTGGACCAGCAACACGTCGATCTTGCCTGCGTTCCAGCGGTCGATCTGCTTATTACCGGCAGCGCCTTTTTTAAGGTCCTCGGCGAACGGGAACCGTTTTTTGATGCGCGCCAGGTCGTGCCGGTACTGGTAGGCCACCAGAAGCGGGGCGCCCGCCAGCTCGTCTATAATGGAGTCCAGCGCGTCCAATTTAGCATCGTGGATTTTCTCCCACTCGGTGGAGCGCTCGCCGTCTTCATTGGTGACGTATACCGCGCCGCTGGCGATCTGCAGGCATTTGGACGTGCGGGCTGCCGCATTGGCCGCTTCTACCTCGCCGTTCTCCAGTTCCGCGAAAAGCTCCTTTTCCATCTGGTCATAAATCTTGCGGGCTTTCTTCGGCAGGTCTACCAGCACCGGGACAAGCACTGGCTCTTCGCAGCCGAAGAACTCGGCGGCGTCAACCGTCAACGAAATATCTTTCATTGCCCGGTGGATCTCATCGTCGGCACCTTTGCGCGGACGGTATCCCTTCGCGGCGTGGTGGTCGCCTTTTGACTCGGTGATGAACCAGCGATCAGTAAACGCCGCGTAGGACGTCCCGAGGCGCTCGCCGGCGTCGATAAACCAGTTTTGCCCCCACAGGTCCTTTAACCCGTTAGGCGACGGCGTACCGGTCAGATTGATGAAGCGCTTAACGCGGCCCCATGCTACCCGGCTTAATGCCTTCGCACGTTTGCTGCCGCCGCTCTTTGACCTGTACGATTTCAGCTTGGTTGACTCATCGGCAACGATAACGGTAAACGGCCAGTCGTCCGGACCATAAAGCCCGGTCAACCACTCTATGCACTCGTAATTAAGGCATATGACGTTAAAATCTTCTTCCAGCGTGGCGACGCGGTGCGCGGCCGGGCCAGTGGCGTCACCGACGCGCAGGTTAGGGAATTGCCATTTCTCCTGTTCGGCCGGCCAGGTGCCGGACGCGACGCGCAGCGGCGCCAGGATAAGCACGCGGTCTTCGCCGTCTACGAGATCGCCAGTCTGAAACAGGCGGTCCAGGGTCCACATTGTCGCGCTCGTTTTTCCTGATCCCATAGTCGCGTAGATATTGCAACGCGGACGCGATAGCATGAATTGGGTAATCTGCCGCTGGTAAGGGCGTCGCTTAAATCGTGACATCGGCGAACTCCCCGAACAATTCAGAAGCGGCTTTTTTGTAAACTGATTCAGCCTCCGCCATGGAGTCGAAATAACCGAGATGAATATAATTCCGGCCCTTACAAATTCGAGCCCGCCAGCGTCCGGAAGGCAGCATGTACACCCCTTTCGCCCCACTTGTATTCCTGGCGGAAGTATCGCGGTTTACTATCTGCTGACTTCGCGTCGCAGGTCTTAAATTGTCAATAGCGTTATTAGACCGATTGCGATCTTTGTGGTCGATCTCGAATTCAGGATAGAATCCGTGGACAAAAGCCCACGCGAGACGATGGCCTTTCAATCGCACGCCATCAACAACGATATTTACATATCCGCTGTCCGACAGACATCCAGCAATATCACCCGCGTTTCGACCTTTAACAGAGACAAGCCGAGTAAAAATACCAGTCTTCGGGTCATACTTAAGTAGGCTCTTTATGCGGTCCAGATTTATCCGTTTTTTCATACGCGCTCCACGATGTCGGAATATTCCAGGATCATGACGGTCCCGCTCTCGAATTGGATAACGCGGATCTCCTGTTTCTGCGCGTCGAGTGACCGGAATGCATCGAAAACAGTTTCCAGAACATCACCAACCTGTAGCACGTCGCCACGTTTGATTGCTCCCGCTAAAACTCTCATTCTGTTTCTTCCTGTACCGGGTTTCTCTTGATCCGCTGGCGCTCGCGCTCGGCTTCCCGGCGGCATTGTTTGCAGACCGCGCGGAAACCGTCCACGCTGCGCCCGCTGTAACGGTGGAACTCGCTTAATGGCTTGCGCTTACGACACGGGCCGTTGCAACGCTTAGTAACGGCAGCGAGCGCCTCATCCGGGGCCGCGGAGAGTGACCCGTATTTTTCTACCAGCTCCCGGCCGGCCTTTCTCAGTTTAGGTTTAGGCATGGTGTATCCTCCTTAGCAACCAACATACTAAACACTATAGCGCAATTCTGCAACCAATTCGTTTACCTGTTCCTCGCTGCCGACTGTGTAGACCAGAGCGCCACGACTGCGCATTCGTTCGTGCTCGCGCGCCTGGTGCGGGTCAGGACCGGTGCGCTCGTCTTTCTTCACCTCCACGAACACCACCAGGCCGCCGGGCAGAATGATCAGCAGATCGGGGCACCCGTTGCGCCCCTCATACCTCAACTTTCGCACCAATGCCCCTAACTTTTTAAACTCGGCCATCGCGTATGCCTGTATGCGTCCTTCCGGCGTCACGGCTTTGTTTCCTCCAGCAATTCGGCGAAACGGATCGTAAACTCACGCATGATGTGCCCCAGAAAGTAGGCTCCTGGCTCGTCGTTCTCCGTATCATGCTGCGCACCGAACCAGCCATAACACGCGTTCATCGCGTGATAACACTCATGCGCGGCAACGGCCATAAAGTCGCCCAGGTCGCGCTTAACGCCGATTGTGATAATGTTGTACCCATCCTTTTGCATCCAGCAACAACGGCCGTTAGTGCCCTCGCCAAGTGGTGGGTGATCGGGGATGGCCTTCAATAACTTTTCATCTTCCCCAAGGATATAGACGATTATTTGCGCCGGGTATGGCGTGGCGTTGAACCATTTCAGCTTCTGCCGTTTCACGAAATGCATAATGTCATTCATAATTTGTAGGCCTCTTTTGTTTGTGGTGTATTCTCTACTTCTTGTACCGCCGACCCTCCCAACCCTCAGCGCTCAATGGGAAGTCTTTAGCCCATGCCGGCAGCACGCACATGAGGCGCTCCAGCTCTTTGACGGTGTACTCCGGCGTGTCGGGAACTTCGGTTAAAAGTTCATCATGCACGGACAGAATAATCTTATACCCGGCGGCCTCGACGCCAGGCATTGACCAGGCCAGCAGGTCACGGCAAAGGGCCTGTACGATGTTTTCAGCCAGCTTGCCGCCATAGGTATATTGCCAACCCCACTGGCGCGTCGTCTGGTTCTCCCCCTGGTATTTGATGCGGGTACGCGTGCGGATCTCGCCGGTGTCCTCGTCTTCCTCTTTCTCGACCGACAGGCCGATCCCCGGATACGACAGGATGCGACCAGACGGCAGCTCAACCTTAAGCCACCAACCCGGGTTACCGTTTTTCACTGTGCGAGTGAACTTAACGGCCTTGTCGCCATTCTCACGGACTCGGGCGCCCGCCCAAAATGACCGGCCAGGATTGCGGATCGCGCTCAATGCCGCCGCTTCCAGCTCGGCCCAGAAATTAACGATATTCGGGTTAGCCTCGCGGTACATGCGTTTCAATGCGTCACAGGTCAGCCACACCTTTTTCGGCAGGTCATACGACGGGCGCTCGGCCTTCTTGCCCTTCGGAGCGCGCTTGTTCTTCTCCTGGATGCGGGCAAACTCCCACCCCCGGCGCGCAGCCTTCCAGATATGGTCCGGGAATGTGCCCGCCAGGTCGTGCGCCAGCCGGTCAAGGTCTAGGCCGAGGTTTTTGGCAAACGTCAGGAATGCCGCCACGCCGCCACCGTAACCCAGGCCGAGAATCATCGCCTTGGCGATCTGGCGCTGGTCCTTCGACACGTCGTCATACGACACGCAGAACACGGTGGCCGCGAGCGTCTTATACAGGTCCGTACCAGCCCGGAAAACATTAAGCGTCGCCTCTTCGCCGGATATCCACGCCAGGCCGCGCCCTTCGACGTTCGAGTAGTCGGCAACAACCAGCTTGCATCCGGGCGCCGCGATAATGCACCCGCGAACCGTGGTTGCCGTTAACTTGGCGATGTCGAAAGCCTTCGTGATGCGGTTGCGCTTAAGACAACGGATCCCGTAATCAAGGTCTTCGCCTTCGTAATGTCCGCGCGCCAGGTTCTGCGGCTGGAAGCCTTTACCCGCCCATCGCAGCGTCCTTTTCGCGCCGCCATACTGCAAACAGCCGCGGCGCCGGCCGTCGCTGGATAAGCCGCGCAGCAGCGGGTCGTACTTGGTGGAGGCGGTGGACGCAGCGCCGAGGCGCATTTCGATAAGTGCCCGGGCGGCGTCTGGCAGGTCCTCGTCGTCCAGCAGATCGCCCAGGGTTGCTTTCTGCGCGTTAGGGATATCGAATGCGGGCGCCAGGTCTCGCAGGATCGGGAGGAAGTCCTTACCGGTCAGGCTGCCGCCGTATTTAGCCATCGCCTCGCGCTGCAGGTCCAGCTTGTGCTGCTTAACCGCGGCGACGGCGGATTCGGCCAGCGCTATGTCGACGTAAAAGCCGCGGTCGTTGATCGCCTGGTCGATGGCGAGTATCTCGTTTTCCTTCTCAGTATCGCCCCACGTCGGCAGCGCATAAAACACCTCACGCATTGACGATATATCGCTGCGGGCATATTTCAGAAAACGGCGCCACTCTTCCGGATGCGTTTCGCGGGTGTAGCGGCGGATCTTGTAATTTTTCGGCGTAGGCTTACAGAATCGCTGTATCAGCGCTTTACCGGCTTTATCCTTGGCTAAGTCCTCGGATATCTCCAGAACGCGGCATAGCGCGTCCAGGGAGCCGGGAAGCGACAGCCTGTAGGCGCAGATCATCGTATCGATGCTGTTTTTTACCGGGATCTCTATGCCCCAACAATGGCGCATGAGAAGGCGATCGAACAAAAGGCCGTTTTGCATAACAATCCGGCTCTTCGTATTCTGCTTGCATACCTCGCGCAGCGCCCGGCGCAATACCCGCGGCATCCGGGGGTCTGCCGTTGCATCCCACTCCATAACCGGGCCGTCGTCAATAGCGAAGGTGGTTATCATAATTTCGGTGGACGGATGCTCGGCATAAGCATATGACCCACATTTTTTCAGGTCGCAGGCGCTGAATGTTTCAGTGTCGAGAAAAAGGTTATCGAACTTCATTCCAGGTCCTCGTCGGTTGCCGTCATTGCTTTGCGCCGGCGGGCTTGTTCCTCGGTATCCACGATTCGCAGGTACATTTTGCGGCCGAGACGGAGAGTTAAGTATTCGCTGGCTCCGTCGACATCCAGCGGCAGACCGACGGGGATCCGTGTTTCATGGGGGCGGTTTCGGTTGTGTTTATACATGGTTCACGCTCCGGATATGAAAAAGCCCGCTTTCGCGGGCCTTGATTTTAGCGGCGACGGCGGCGCGGTCGCTCTTCTTCCTCGTCTTCGTCGTCCTCATCGCGAGAACGGCGACGGCGGGGTTTTTCATCCTCTTCGTCTTCATCCTCGTCACGGGAGCGGCGGGACGGTTTCGGCTTGGACTTGCCGCGACGCGGTGCGTCGTCTTCATCATCGTCATCCAGGTCGTCGTCGTTGGCGCGCTCGCTGGACCCACCGCCGCCGAACGCTTCGCCATCTTCGACGAATTTCACGCCGAGCCAGTTACAGCGCAGGCCTTTGCCTTTGTCGTTATTCTGGCCCCACAATTCGATCGACACGTTGGCGAAGCAGCCGCCGTAAGGCACTTTACCCTCGAGGTCGTTCCCTTCGAGGTCTTCTTCACCATCGCGTGTTTCTTCGCCCAGGTCAGTTAAGATGCGGGGCTGCTTATACGACTTGGCACGGATCCAGATTTTGTGCTCGTAATTTTCATCTTCCGTGTCGCGCTCGTCACCGTCTTTGATGGCGCAATCTTTGGAGATATTGCCTTCGAGACCGCTTTCGCGCTTAAGCCACTTCTCGGCAGCCTTTTCTGATTTAAGCGCTTCGGTCATTACCGCCAATGCCGCTTCGTCCAGCTTGGCAATACTTTTGTGGTCGTCCTTGTCAACCAGAATTTCGACGCGATATGCGTCCTTTTCGCCGTCATTCTGCGCTTTCGCTTTCTCGGTGCCGTAGAACCATGCGATGCGAACTTTTTTCAGATTTACCTTGATTCCCATTTTCGTTTCTCACTTTTTGCGATTCTCCCGGAAACCGCCGGGCCGGTATGAATACGTTAATTTAGTTGGTTGC
>OGKW01000393.1_pt1 | contig 40068 bp, 38 predicted proteins | sample 1572601 | NCBI WGS metagenome assembly OGKW01 (sample SAMEA2581875, study PRJEB24529) | metagenome | biome: Human gut stool | place: China | collected 2011
TGATTTCCGTAATGCTTTACCCTTTCAATAAACTCTTTTTCAGTAGCTGCTTCTGACGGAGGAAAACATTCCCTCTCAACAGCAGAAATCGCCTCAACATCTTCTTTTGAGGCATATTTTATAATCATACTTTATTTCTCCTGCAAATTATGCGTTTCTTTTAATCTCCATATTGTCACTCCTTATTTCTGTACATTGTACAAATTTTAGTAATAACATTATACTTCTAAATTCAGACCTATTTTGTTCACAATATTATATCACCACTCCATTACAGTGGTCCACTTCATGTTGTATAATCTGGGCTGTATAACCACTGAACTTGCCGTGTTTCGGCTCAAAATTTTCATTCAAATAATCCACTTCTATTTCTTCGTATCTTATGCAATTACGAACTCCATCCAATGAAAGACAGCCCTCTTCTGTAGTGTACTCTCCTGATTTTTTAGTAATCACAGGATTAACCATTGCAAACTGAAACGGTCCTGCTGCCACAACAATAATGGATTTATTTACTCCAATCATATTGGCCGCCATGCCTACACAAATTTCTCTGTTTTCTCTTAATGTATCCATTAAATCAGTTACAACCTGTTTGTCCGCTTTTGTGGCAGGCTGCGCTTTTCTCGCAAAAATCTGTTTTCCTTTTACTATTTTCTTTACCATAATCTGTCTCCATCTGATTCTATTAATATATTAATTAGTACATCAAAACACCAAAATTTTGATTACAACCTGATTATTGTACTAATCATTGCAAAATTTGTAAGTTCTTAATCAGATATATTTGACTGTATAAACTCCTCAATAATATCCAAAATTCTTTCTGTAAAAAACTCACTTCCGCCGTGGTCCGCACCTTCAAGCATATATAGCTTCACATTTTTATTGTATTTCTTTAATAGTTTGTATACAACGACGCTAATTTTAGGGTTGACTGTGCGATCCTTTGTTCCATGGAACATAAGTATTGGAGGCAATGGTGTGTCCTCATTTATATTACACTCAACTGACATTTTTCTACACAAATCAGGATTATTACGCAAATCAACACCGCCCATTTCCATTCCTTCCGGACTATCAGGCTGATGATGATTCAATGTACTAGGCATTCCGTCTTCAAACATTATGCTTAATGCACCATACATTGAAATAATTCCTTTAACATTGGCATCTACTTCAGGATAAATATTTTCATTAGAATCTTCCTTAACAAGCTGTGAAAAAAATGCAGAATGTCCTCCTGAAGAATCCCCTGCAACAAACATCTTTGTTGCATCTGCTTTATATTCATCGGCATGAATTTTCATAAATCTTATGGCATTTCTTGTGTCTATCGCCTGTGCCGGAAAAGGTGCAATGCCTGAATGACGATACTCGACAACTGCTATTACATAACCTTTCTCAGCCAATCTTGAAAGCACACCAAGTTTGGAATTAATATTCTGCTTCAACCATGCTGACCCCTGAACATAAACTATACAAGGATATGTTTCATCACTATCTGTAGTATTTCTTGTTCTGGGAACAATAATTTGCAAATGCAATGTTGTTTCATCTATGCGTGCATATTCAACGTTAGAAAATATGTATGCACCCTTCTCGTCCCCTGTAGTTGGTATTCTTTCCACTCCATCAATTGGCTCATCAAAAGATGGATATTCTTCATATGACCACTCTTTTACCTCCATAAATAACATCTCCATTTCTTATAGTTATCAGACTTTTCTACTGCTTTAAATCCTGTCTTATATTCATTAGAGCATAACCTAGTTGGTTGTTTCCTTCTCTATCCACGTCATTATCACATCCACCAAATATTCCTGTTGTATCCGGCTTAACTCTCTTCCCGGTTGTATTTTGTGCCACTTTCTAATGCACTCCCTGCAACACGTTGCCGTTGCGTGCTGTGCCACAAAAACAGGATGCCCTTTCATTGGTGTCTGTTTTCCGTCATTTGGAATAACCGCCGGTGCTTCTCTTTTTGCAATAAACTCTCTGGCATGTTCTCTTATAGTATCCAAACCTTTTTCATTTATATAATCAATATCTTTCTGTTTCAAATGAAAACTGCTTCGGAACTTGGACTTATCCAGTCGCTCAAATAACTGCTTGTACCATTCATCCTTAGTCATTAAAACTTCACTACTTCCGGCTCATGTGTAAATGATGAAAATGTAGCTGTCGCATTTGTAAAATAGAATACCTCGGTATTTCCATCATCTGCTGAGTACATATTCTGTAAAGATGGATAAGCATCGAGCATAGACTGTCTTGCTTCTCTTCTGTCATCTTCTACAAGTTCTCCGGCTACACGAAGCCACTCGCCATTTTTAAATGCACAGACTTCTACCTTCGGGTTTACGTGAATCTGCTTTGAAACATCCTTTACCTTGCCAGTCTGAATATACAGCTTTCCTTCAAAAATGTGTGCTGTTCCAAAAGGTCTAACTCTTGGCTGGTCGCCTTCCACTGTTGCCAGATAATATGTCTCTGCTTCTTTTAAAAATTGTACTACTCGTTCCATGATGCAAGCCTCCTGTCGTCTTTTATAATTATTTATTTTGAAAAGCATTCATCTATTTCGTTTAAAGATTCTTCCTTTACATCCATAACGTTTGTTAATAAAAATCTTGTAACTTTCAATGTTTCATCCAATTTTTCCTGTGCTTTTTCATCTGAAATCATAATGCACCTCCTTTTCCTGTCGCAAACTTGTTTTTTCTTAATGTGTCTCTACTGCCATCCTGCCTGTTTACCAACTTCATCGCCTACAATAAAGCCAAGCAATGCTGCGAAATAATTGACATTCTTAGTCATCAATCCCATTACACAAATAACAACAATTGCTCCATTGCCTACCCATATTGCAGAGTTTCCCTGATTATGATTTTTCCTGATCTTATGTAACAGCCACTGAAGGAAAATGGTAAATATAAAAAATCCTACTGCATACAATATTGTCTCCAACTTAAATTACCACCTCTCTCAGATTTCGTCTGGTTTCAAGAAATGTCCACAATTACATCTGACATATGGACCATATTTACCTAATCCGCCCTTCAATTCTCCACCATCTCTCTTAGGGCATTTTATATTATGAGAATTGATATACCAATTCATCAAATCAACAGTAAGATATTTTGTTTCTTTGCAGGCTTTATTAGAACATTTCAAGTATGCTGTACCTCTAGCATTCTTTGCGAGTATCATATGATTCTTACATTTTGGACAAAACTCCTTTTCTTCAACAAAAGCTCCAAGACCATAATTCAATATAGAACCATTATCTTCTAAATTGCCACTGCTTGCAGCAAAAGAATTAGTAACAAGTTTACTCTTCTTATTATCCAGCTTTCGTATGTTCTGTCCTACAACAACTGTTTCTATGTCCGTAAGCGCTTTTATCATTTCTACAGTATTCTTGCCTTTAATTCTAACCATAGAATGTACCACCGTGATCATTGATGTTGTCTTATCTACTTGGAACTTCCATTTTGCCGTAGGTAATCCATACCATACCACTTCATCATCAATTATAATCAATGGAAATGTCGCATTTTCTGTTCCAACACAATATTCTTTCCATTGTTCCGGAAGTTTAGCATAGTCATTTGATTTCATCTTAATGTCAACACCTCTGCTGTCTGCTTCATCAAGTATTTCAAACACTTGATGTTCAGTCTCTCTTAATTCTCCACTTGGAAGCGATACTACAGTCTGCCATTTTGCCTTTTTCATATCCTGTTCAAACATCGAAATTGCATCCTGTTCATTCATAAAGATGTTGATCATTCTACCCGGATTTACAGATTTTATATAAGGCTGGAGTGTTTTATCATGATTATCTATTACCTGATGTTTTCCGTTCTTAATATGCTGCAATAACTTATAGAAAATATGATTTGTTCCTTTGAACACATTTTCCCAAAATCTTGCATTTGCAACTGTAATCACTTTTCCTTTGCCTCGTGTAATTGCTACATTAATAAGGCGGGCAACCTGATTAGGTTCTTTTCCCATCAGATATCCTACTGCACTCTTAGGATAACTTTCTACTGCATCAAAAACTATCACATCAGATTCTGAACCCTGGAACTGATGTACTGTTGCACAACTCACATTGGTAGTACCCTTAGTATAATAGTCCTTCAGCATTGCACGGATTAATCTTACCTGAGCTGCATATGGAGTAATAATACCGACGGTCTCAATATGATTCTGCTCAGCCTTAACAGCAGTAGAAAATGAAATAACCGCACTAAGTATATTAAATCTTGAACCATCTGTATTCTTATCCGCCGCACAATATGTTCCTGCCAGATCAATTAGATTTAATGCATCTCCCGACAGAGGAGCACTCTTAATAACTAAATCATTATCTCTCTTCTTCTTTCCATTTATTACCTCTGCATTATCCTTCAACAATCTGTTATAAATAAATTTGCTAGGAAATTCTGAGATTGCCGGAGCCATTCGTCTTTGCTCATTCAACATGACAAGCCAAGGATGCCAATACATATTTCCCTTTCCATCCACAATCTGCAAGTAAGAGAATATATCCACCTGCAATACACGGGAATCAGGGCTCTGCGAAATAGGTGCTAACTGCCTAAAGTCACCTACACACATAAACTTTTCCTTTGCCAAAGCTGCTGCCGCAATAACCTGTGGTACATAAGCCATCGAAACCTCATCAAACATTACAAGGTCAAATTGTCGTTCTTCAAACATAGGATCAATCGTGGCTCTTGAAATAGTTGTTCCGATTACCTGTGCTCTCTCTACATATTTTCTTTCCTCTTTTCTTATCTCGCCACGGATTTCCTTAATTTTATGTTCTACCTCGTCATACTCTTTGGACTTCATCTGATTTTTTGCTCGCAGTTCATCTCTTTTTGCCATCAAATGTTCCAGCTGTCTTGCATAACTATCGCATTTACTAAGTGCATAATTGAATGATGTAGCATATGGATTCTGAGAAAGTTCATCGTCTCTTACATATCCAAAACGCAAAATCTTTCCATCCTCCAAAATAGACTGCTTGTCCGTTCCAAGCATTTTCACAACCTGCTTAATCACACCATCGACTGATACATTACTGTGAGATACAATAAGAACAGACTTACCCTGTGCAATATAACTGTTTGCAATCTTTGCCATTGTATATGTTTTACCGGTTCCCGGTGGTCCCCAAACTGTCACAATATCATCTGTCTTAAGTTTGTGCTCTACTGCCGGCTGTCCTTTCGGTACATTTGCAATGTCTGTGTCAGTTGATAAATCCGGTCCCTCTTCCATTATTTTAATTGCCAATTTGTTAATATTAGGATTAAGGTAATTCATCTTCTTGTCTAACGCTTCAAGAAGTTTCCAAGGCTCTACCATCAGATATGCTGAACTTACCTTATCATTCAGATCTCTGTCCAACAACAAAAGTATCTGAAAATCTTCGCAGGATAAAACCGAACCTACTGCTCTCAATCCACCTGCAGCCTCCACTACAACCGGTGCATCATCAGGCAGATGCAATTCTGTTTCCATCTCAAATAGATAAGTGTAAATTCCTTTATCACTTTTGACCAGTTTGTTTCCATTTACAATTTTATATTTTTTACCTTTTCCTTGTTTCAGGTAATGAATTTCTCTTCTTAATGCATCAGAGTATTCTTTTATATCTGATGAAGTATATGATGGCTGCTCATTAGTTGCAGATATACTGCTTCCATCTGCCATAATGGTATTTGTACTTTTTGCTCCATTGTCCATTGTTTTAATAAACAATCCAACAATATCAATTGTCCTATTATACTCTGCTTCTGTCATCTGACACACTGCTACCTGCATCAACATAGTTGTCTTAGATATGTTAATTTTGTAGGATGTCGTAATTCTCTTATGATTGCTGCACAGAAAGATAAATTCGATTGTTGATCCACTTATAAATATTTTCTTATCATCTTCCGGAATACTAATCGTAACATTCTTCGACCTATCATGTGTCAATAACTCATAATCCATTCTTGAAGAATGCATTTTTCCCAATTTATCTGTTATAATGCACTTTTCGAGAACTGAATCCACTTCTTCACCCTTATTAGCATAGAGAAACTTAAATGATGCTTCTATTCTATCTGCAAACTCCTTTATTACAGGCAATGTCATCTTAAAATGTGAATGATTGAAATTCTTTGAAATCACAGGCTGATATGCACTCTTTACTTCGGAATTTATTCCTTTGTCCACAAATGCCAGTCGCATTACATCCAATACATCATCCCTGACACAACTCTCAATCGCCTGCGCCATTAAAAACTTCTCGATATTAGAAAGTCCCATTTTAAGCTCTCTTTCACTCTTAAATGGGACTCCTTTCATAGCCTCTCCAAGCCCCGCCTGAAAAAGCATCTGCATAATATTCTTTTCCACTGAATAATCAGCAAATAAATCATTGCACAATGCGACACACAGTTTTCTATTCTGATATATATCGTATCCGTATCCTTCTGTCATTTTCTCAAATATCTTAACCATTTCTGCTGTATGCCACATAATGTTCACTCTCCAATACTTAGTATATTCTGATCCAGTAAGTTCCCACCTTCTCATTTGGAATCTGCTGGACTTTAACTGCTCTGCGCTGTCCTCCTGCTGCAATCTTTGCAACCATACCTGCAAGCTCTGACCGTCTTAGTTTGGGAAATAAACCATCTATCCGAAAATATAATTTATCCTGACCTTGCTCTATCTCTTGTGTTATATATGCTATCAGCTGACTTCTACTTCTAAATGTCAGCCCGTTTCCTTCAAAATAATTATCTTTTAATGAAATACATTTCGGCATCTCATCTTCAATGCTATGTGTTCTGCTTATAATCTCATCTGTTACATTGAAATAATCATATGCAATTCTTCCCTTGGAAGCTCCGATATCCCATGTCACATCCACCTGATATGGACTCCCATCAATATCAATAACATTCCAAGCATGGTGTTCTTTCTTACCATTTGCCTCTGCTTCTCCAGTAGCCACAATACACTTGATATCCACCGCATTCAGCAATACTTTTACAGCTTTGGCAATTCCCTCACACTGGGCTTTCTGCTTTGCAAAAACTCCTACAATGTTATGTGAGAGAACTACTCTAGCCAGTTCATCCATGTCTGAGCCTTTAAAATCATATTTCACATTTTTACAAAACCAGTCATGGACTCTTATTTCTTTCTCATAATCTGTGCCTTCTGTCAGTTTTAACTGTGCAGCCAGATTATTCACTGCGTTTTCTATGTTACGGTTATACTTTCGAACAGTTTCCCTGCTGTAAAAATACTGTGGACAGATTGCTGTATGACCAAATGCATCCGTCGCCCAGTTACAGGCAGATTGATTGACATAGTATATCAACGGATTGTCCCTTGTCATTGCTCGGAATATTTTGTTGAATACTTCTTTTGATAACTGTCCTTTGATTGGAATTGGAATGACATCCTCATGAGCCATCAGTCCATTATAGAAAGCCTTGTAAACCGCCTGTTCCTGCTTATTCAGTTGTGCATAATAGTAGCGATCTACAATCACATCCGCTTCCTCCTTTATTTGTCTATATAAGCCATAACCACAGTGACATCATCACCGCATCCAAGCTCACTCGTCTCCTTGAGCCACTTTTCAAGATTATCTCTTACTGCCTCGTATCCATGCTCGCCAATCATTTTATAATACTCTCTACAGGTTTTATGGAATTCCTCTTCGTTCACAAAACTGTTGGAAAATCCATCTGTCGAAAGCATATATAAATATGGCACATCATCTGCTGCATTCTTTCTCCTTACCGATGCTACCGATTTTCTCCATGCATCCAGTTTGGATAAAGAATGTGTCTCTGTACCCAGAAACTTCTCCGGCTCTACCAATGGAGAAATCTCATCACCTGTAATATAGTTGATGTCGCCATCACCTATCTGAAATGAGAATACAAAGGTATCTGTAATCAGCATACCCAGAAGTGTAGTTCCATACAGAGAGTAAACCTTTTTCCAGTCGGTATTACCTTCTTTGTCTAATACGCTGCCATCTTTGTTCTTATAAAATGATTGTTTTACTCTTGCCTGCCATTCTTCACATATATCCTGTGCGAAGCGCATATCGCCTTCTCTGTTCAGAAATGTTACCAGATTCGTAAGACCATCCTTTTCTTTTCCATAATTGAGCAGATAATTTTTCATTACTGTGCAGAAAGTATTTACCGCAATCAAAGAACCTCTATCGCTTCTGGGGCACTTTGAGCTGCCATGTCCATCTGCTACAGCTATAATCGTGATCTTATCTGAAATTTCTTCTATCTTGCAGTTATCCTGAAGAGGTAATCCATTCTTTTCGTGAGTAGCGCCTTTTACACTTTTGCCAAATACATAACGCTTCATGAAATTCCTCCTTTTTACCAAACTGCTCCATCGTCAAAGTCATCCGGACTAGGAATATTACTCATATCTATAACAAGTGGTGCTCCTCCATTTACAGGTGCAAAAGGATCTCCACTGCCTGCAGGTGTAGATACTGCGTCAGCATTCATAGGTTTGCTTGCTGGAGCGGATACCATAGATGCAGTTGTAGACGCCCATTTAATCATCTTTGCAAGTGCAGCTGCATTATTTGCCTGTAATATCAGTTCTTTGTTACCTGTGAAGTCTTCAAGCACATCATCATCTGCATCGGAACCGATAGAAATCGCAATCTTAACTGCTTTCTTGAACCAAGGAAGTGCTTTTAACTTATTCAGTCCATCCTTGTAAGAATCTGTTGGCTGTCCATCAGACAATAAAACAATTACCGGTGGTAATGCTCGTGTTGGCATTGGCGGAATAGAAAGCTGTGCTGCCAGTAATTCAAATGCCTTTCCCATCTCTGTTACACCATTTGCTTCCAAAGGATTCCATGAATAATCCTCAACCGGTACAGGCTTTGCAGTAAGCCAGCTTGCCCCGGATGAAAATTGAAGTGCCCTGATAAGCAGCTGTGCATTCGGGTTATTATCCGCAGCTGATGCCATCTCCGGAATACACTCCTCAATAGCTGTATTCACCACTTCCATCTTTCCGTCATAAGACATTGAACCTGAACAATCCACTACCCAAAAGAAATGAATCGGTCTGCTTGCCAGTTCTCCACCTGGTCTTTGTAAATCTGCCATAACAATTTCCTCCTTTTACTTGAACTCTCCGACTGACTCGGAGAAATGTATTTTCACGCCTGCTGCAATACCTGCTGTCTTTCCTACTTCAACAGGAATCTGTGTTCCATCCGCTTTTTCATAAGTCCAGTTTAATTTATCTTCATTGCGGATTCCCCATAATGCCGGATTCTTTGGATTCTGAACTACTTCTCCAACTACTGTTTCCATATCAAAATCACTGTAAATGTGATGATGTAACAGCTTACTGTTCTGGTTCAGCACTACAGTATTCTTTCCAATTACAATCCTTGTTGGTACTTTCACTGTCTGCTGGCAATTCCAACATGTATGTGCCACACCATTAGCTTCCAGACTTTCATCATAGAAAACACTGGCACCACAAGTGCATTTCATCAATCCACTCATCATATTAGCAAATAAGTTCATCCATTCAGGCTCCGTTACTCGCTTGCTTGGATTATTAAGTCCGACTGTAAAAGATTTGATAAACAACTGGCGCAGCTGTTCCGGATATAACGGCCAATAAATATTGGCGTTATCATGAATTCCCGGAACCGGTCTGTTTGTTTTATTATCCGGATCGAAGATAAAAATAGGATCCGTTCCATAGAGTTTTACTCTGGCTGCCATATCCATACACTTGATGCTTGCTTCCTGCTTACCCTCTAATGGATGATTTACCATAAAAAGGTAAAACAACAGTACTGCTAATGAATATCTGTCCGTATCCCTTGATGGTCTCGCTTCACCTCTTACAATCTCAGGTGCCATAAATCCCGGTGTACCAAGAACTCCTCCCGGCTTGCTGTTGCCATATGATACATTATCATTGTCGCAAATTAAGACATCTCCGTTATCCGGATTAAAGAAAAGATTTCCAAATGAAATATCCTGATACTTTGCCCCAGCAATATGTAGATTTCGATAACCTTTTGTAAGGTTAAATGCTGTCCTGCATATGACATAAAATGATGGATTTACACGATTCTTCATCAAATCCACTATACTCTTATAATTCTTTGGACGAAGCGGCATGATATATCCAAACAAGTTTCCCTGCGACGGAACAATCAGTTCCATCGGCCAGAGAAACGAACTATCCGGCGCTCCTTTTGCAATAATCTCTTCCAATAATTTCTTCTGCCGTGCTGTAGCACTTCCCTTGAAATACCATTTCAACGCATAATGCTTTCCATCACATTCCACATCATAGACTTCGCCTTGTCCACCGGCACCTAGAAGATTCACTACAGTATACTTATTTCCGCTTTCCGAAGTAAGTATTGTTCCGTTTTTTAACTGTCCCTCCATTATGGAATCTGCCTCCTTTGCTTCACAAGCTGTAATACTTCATATAATAGATTTCCATCATCAACATACATATTGTATGTTTTACTGCCAAACTGCAGTTCACAGGCATCTACATACGGAGTTACCGCTGTTAGATATTTATATGTTTTATCAAACCCCTTTTCAGTAGCTTGAAATACAATTCTCTGATTAGTCACATACAGGATTCCCCGATGCTGTACAAGCTCACCATGCTCAATAGGCTTCGCCACACCCACATTCCAACGATTGCCTTTTAACAATCCCGGTGTACTGTGTCCCACATGCCGGTATTGCTTTACTACCTTGATTTCAAGGTTGATCGCTTTATCAATATAATGGATTTTCTCACCACGCTTGAGAAATAAGCTGTCTGTATTCAATATCGGTAATCTTCCTGCACGAATCTCATTCTTAGCCGCTGTAGGAAGTATGGAATTTATCTTAGGTGGCTGATTATTGCCAAATATTGCATCCAATAAGCCCATACATATCACCTCTTTCCTGTATTCCATCGTAATTTCATGCTTTATGTGTCGCATCGCTGGCGACATTATACCAGCTGATACTTAATCTTATTCTTCCTGCAATACTGCTCTGCAAAAGAGCCAAATGAGCATTGCACGATAAACATATCATCCGTACCTGTAAAAGCATCCTGACCAATCTGCTGTACACTGTCCGGAATCACAATAAAGTCAAGGCTGGAGCATCCGAAAAATGCTCGTTCACCAATCGCATTTAGACTTTCATGCAGCTCCACCTTCTTCAATCCACTACAATTCGTAAACATCCGATCAGTTATCCTTGCAATATTATCCGGTATCTTAATATGCTCCAGCGATTGGCACTCTGCCAATAAATCATCACCTATCCAAAATACACTCTTTGGAATATCCAGTGTCCGTAAACCTGTTCCTTTAAAGGCTGCATCTCCGATTGTCTTAAGCAGTATCGGCAAGGAGATTGATTTTAAGCTGTTACAATTCTCAAATGCTGAGTTTTCAATCTCTTCTACGCTGACTGGCAATACCACCTGATGCAATTTCTCACAGTCAGAAAAAGCATTTAGTCCTATGTATTTAAAGCCTTCCGTCAGAATTGCCTCTTCTATGGAAGATTTGCTAAAACTGTTATCCGCAATCTCTATAACATTTTCATTGCCAGACCTATTTTGAAATATAATCGTCTGGTTCTTATCTCCACGGAATCCTGTTACAGCCAGTCCGTTGCCTCTGCGACTTTTCTCATATACAAATAAATCTCCATATGATTTTCCCGAAGATGACTTATTATCTTTTATCGCCGGACCACCACCCTGCTTCTGCACTGATATGTCACAGGCTTTTCCCAATACTTTATTACCATAACAAGAACACCATACTGACACGACCCAATCTGCATTCACTCTGCTGATGCCATAATCATCCATCAACTGCTTCACATACCGGAAAGCAAATGTATTATTGAGCAGATTCGCCTTCTGAATATCCTGTGCAATTCCCATGTTGTATGCCATAAGAATCAGATTAATATTCTTTGCCTCTTCCGGAAATATATCTTTTACCAATGCAGTAAACTGTCTCTTATCATCTATTGAATTTTCATACTGTCGAAGCATTGCTTCAAAATCCTGCTCAAAAATACGCCATCACCCTCCATGAGTTGTCGAACCTACCACTTTAATTTCTAAATTATTAGCCAAATATTCATCATACACATTAGATAAATCTTGTGTTATTCTTTCTATTTCTCCAGTAAGTGTTCCTCTTTTTACAATATCAAACAATTTCTTTCCTTTTTTGTTGACTTCATTGATAGCCAAATCACAATATTCCATTTCTTCGCACTCGTCACTATGTAATATAACATCCTCAAAGCTTGGAAATGACACTATTTCATCTATGGCTTTATCTTTAAAACCAACCTTGTCCAATTTATATTTATCGGCATAAAACATTGCTGTTACCAAAATAAGATACAAACTCTGATATATTTTTTTATTTCTGTATAAAATTGTAGCTATCAATAATTTCATTATTTTTATGTATGTATAGCATTTTATGTTTATTATCTCAATATTTTGTTCTTTAATTGCCTTGTCAACTATTGCATACACACCTGGAAACAATCTGTCTATATTCTTTTCCAAAAAATCATGTTCATCTATTTTCACAATTTTCTTAATCAGATTGTCTTCCACATTTTTTTCATCAAATAATTGTTCAGCATTTTTAACTATTTCATCTCTTTCAGTATTATCAGATAACACATAAGCATATGAAAGAACATTAAATACATCATCCTTCAATTGATTCCAATCAACAAAATCTATCTTCGCCGATATAAGTTCTTTTGCCGTAAAAAATAAATCATCATTTTCATATCCGACGCCAAATATATCTGCCCATTGATAAACTGCAACAATTGCATCTTCAATATTCGTTCCATATTCATAGTGAAATATTTGTGCTATTCTATATGCCTCTTGTTTTGTCAGAGATGTCTTTTTTGCAATTTCTTCCTCTATTCCTAAATCTACTGCTAAAGACATAAGATTTTTGACTTTTTTATCTTCATATAAATCAGCTATTATAGCTTTGAGTATTTTTTTATTTGATAAATTCTCTCTTATCATCTGCTGATTATCAATGTTTATCATATCTACTCTACTCCTAACGCTTTATACACTGCCTCTTCTGGCGAAGAATAAAATATCAAGCTAAACGCTCCCACCAAATCAGACGGAACAGTACCTAAATCTGCTGCCGATGTGATTGGAAGAAGTACTTTCTTAGCTCCACTATCAAGGCACACCTGCAATGTACTTGCCAAATCTTCTACCTTAATAAGTGTTCCACCAATACTAATCTCACCAAGTACTGCAAGACTGCTGATCGGAGGCTTACTAAGTGCCGCTGATGAAATAGCAATTAGTGTAGGAAGTGCAAGATTTCCTGTCATTCCAAGTCCTTGCATATCCTGATAATTGATGATGTAATCCTTAGTTGTTGTACTGATTGAACCCGATATTGCATTGCCGTTTGCCTTCAGATAATTAAATGCCGTATTGGTTGCTTCCTTCGGCTCTTTTCCAGAACCAATACCTGTACAAGTCAGCTTTCCATTTCCCGGCATCATCTGTGTTTCAAGACGATAACAGCCTATCATTCCAGTCTTTGACTTTGATACTGTATATAAGCATCCCGGTTTTCCCATACCCTCAGGAATCATCTTTCCGCCGCCCTGCTCAGGTACAGTTACAAAATGCTCATCAAAACTATCATTGTCTATGTATGAGAAGTTCACATCATAGAACTCCATTCCACCAATCTTCTTAAGCTGCTCTTTTACTCGTCTACGAAGCTCAAGTGAAATATCCATAATCTCTGCAACTTCATCCTTGCTGACTTCTCCATCCGGATAAATCAATTTGATAAATCCAGAAATCAGCTTACGAACAGCAATTGCATCTCTCTGATTTAAATTATTTCCCAATTTGAAATACTTCTCTGCTATATTGCTGTAATTATCCTTACGAAGTTCACGCATAAACTCGGACAGATAATCTGTGATAAATCCATAATCATTTGTAAACGAATCCGGTCTGTACTTAGGAATCTCCCATCCCGGTATATATGCATGGAAACGGTCAAGGAAAGCAGTATCCGTACCCATTTCAGTAGGAAATGGATCAAACAGGCTTGATGTCTTCTGCAAAGTCTCCACACTCTGATTGATATTACCTACAAAGACCATAGATGCCTTTGCCTGTATCTCAGCCTTGCCACGGGAAAATGCACCTGATGCCATGTATCCCTTCATAATCTGAATGCCATCTTTATCCTTAAACTTGATACCTGCAACCTCATCAAATGCTACAACATCCCACATTCCGACAAGACCTACTGTATTGTTAGACATGTTATAAAACAAATTTGCAACTGTTGTCTGTCCTCCGGCAACAAGGATACTGTTTGGTGAAATCTGTTCATATATGTATGATTTACCTGTAGAACGAGGTCCCAATTCACACATGTTGAAGTTATTCTCAACAAGCGGAATCATACGGGCAATCAATAACCATTTAGCTCTGTCAGAAAGCTTGTCCGGCTCCATACCAGTAGAGCGAAGCAAAATGTCCATCCATTCTTCCTTAGTAAATGCCTTACGACCATTCTTTACCTCATCCATGTCCACATGTGGCATCTGAATCGGTGTCAACTTTCTAATACGAATAGGCTGTGTATTTTTCTTATCTTCTTCAATAAACTCATAGTCAAGCTGGAGAATACACCAGATACCCCCACAAAGCAGACGGTCATAATCCTTTACATAGTCAGCACTGATAGGAATATTCTTAATGCCGAGGTTAGAGAATGTTGCCTCGTACCGGTCTTCCTTTGTATTAAGCACTACTGTAATCCTGTCAATAACTGTATAACTACCTCTCTCTCTAAGGAGGGACAATATCTTCTGTGCTTCATCCGGACGGACATAGTTATCTCGCAGAATACGCTTCACATTGTCTACTCCCTCGTCAATAATCTCCTGATCATCGGAATTACAATACTGACCGAGAAGATATTCCAGTACATAAACAGGTACATTGGCTCCTTCGCGGATTGACTTTGTTAAGTCCTTGCGAACAATACGTCCGTCATAGTATTGTCGGAGTTTCTGCTTTATGATTTCTCGTCTATCGTCGGTTTCTGATATATTCGTTGAATTTATAGATTCATCCATTGTTCTTACCTTTCTGCATATTATATTCTATGAATTTCATTTGCATACACTATATAGTTGCATCAATTTTCATTATGTTGATTAATTTGATATGCTATATCATCAAGTTTTGCTGCTGTTCCTATTGCATCTATCTCTTCTCGTGACCAATACTTACCAATTTTACTCATTTCTTCTGCTGATGACTTAATTGCTTCATTAATTCCTTCAAGCGAGTCAAATGCTGTAAAACTACATGCCAAATTCTGCATCGCCTCCTTATACCCAGATGTGATATCTACTGAAGAAAATTTCAAAGCGCTTTCCCTAATGGAATCTACAATTTCCGGTTTAAAATTCATTTCCACTGGTTTCACCAATTCATTTACTCTCTCACTAAATGCCTTAAGCATATCCCGAACTATATTAAGATTTACATTCTTCATTATTAACTTACCTGCCAATGATGCAAAAGAACCTAAAATATCAATTTTCTTTGATTCAGTTATTTCTTTTGACACAGCAACTTCAATTGCACTATCTAATTCACAATTGATATTATTTAATTGTTTTAATGTATCATAATACTGTTTAGGAGTTATTTTTTTCTGATGTGCAACAGAATTACGAATATTATGTATATCTTTCATATACTTTTTCCATTCATTTACATCACCTATTTCCGTAAATACTCTCTCCCATAAACACTTAGGATTTCTAATTTGATCTAATAATAAATATATTTCTTCTTTTTCTAATGAATCTATTTTCTCTGGTGTAAATTCTTTTTCTAAACACATTTTCACATCAATATCTGGTGGTAAAAATAAATAGTTTTCAATTTCACCTAATTCCAAATATTCCAAAATTTCATCCATTTTTAGATTAGAAAAACTATTATGTGCTCTATGAGAAATTGATTGCTTGGCATTCTCATCTACAGTGTTTTCTATCCATCCTGCTCCGTATGCTTTTGTAACTATGATTAAAATCATATATCTCAATTTTCGTTCATATTGAGCATATTTAGGATATAATTTTTTACAGTAGTATTCAGATAGCCCATCATATGTTTTTAAAATATGAAAGTATTTTAGAATGCCACTTGTGTTAATATCAATTGCCATATTCTCAATGTTTTTTGCAGTCTCTCTAATATTTCCATCAGAAGAAATAGTTAAAAAACATCTTTCTTTATCTACACTCTGATTAATCTCATATTCAAATGTGCTTCTATCAATAATAAATGTAGTTCTATCATGATTTATATTATATTTTTCATTCAAGAACCCATTTAAAATATCTTGTAAATCTTCATTTGTATCATTTCCATTTTTCTTTATAAGAAGATACTTCATAAGTATATGTGCCACTAAATCACCTTCTATCCAAATAAATACCACGTTTCATTATCAAATTATGCTCCATATATAACAAACCAAGTATAAGCTCAATCGTCATAACATAATTTGACGCTGTTTCCATCCTTATAATAAATATAAAGGCACTTATCACATAAGCCAAATTGCTTATAATTATAATCATACCTAAAATACATAAATTGATCCTTATATATTTTATATGGACATGAATTATCTGTTACTTCTATTTTTTCATTGTCTATAGCAAAATAACTATCAGCTTTAAAGCTTTTTCTATAATTATCCATAATTATTCCATATGGTATCACCTTTTCTCCCTGTAATATTGATATCAATTTTTCATAATCATAAATTTCACCTATAAATGCATAATAAAAAAAACACTTATCATTTGTTATATTTGCAATATCAATTGCCACTAATTTTTCATGATAAATGCATGCAATACAATATTGTTGATTATCTTCACAAAATTCATTTGCCTCAATGCTTTCCGCACCTAATATAATATCATCCAGTTCACCTAACGAAAGCTTTAGGTCATCTTCTGTACGGATATCTGTTATCCTAACACAATCACTTTTAATTATATTAAGATAATCTTGATTTTCTAAATCTCTCATAAAGACTTTTCCTCCATCCTAAAATCCAAAATCATCCACAAACGCAATATCAATCATAAACTCATACTGCTGCAAGATATTCTTCTCATCATTTGCATCCGCCAACACAAGATAATACTTGTCTCCATACTTATATTCTCTTGATTTCAAAGTAAACTTCTCATGGAAAGTTCTCTTCTCCGGTGCATCTTCCCTGCTGTTAGCAATCATAGGCACATCAAATGAAATCTTTTCGCCATCTTCCGTAGTAAAGTAAGCCACAATACTTCTTGCTTTCATAGTGTCTGTGACTTTCTCTGTCTGAATGAAATCAAAGTACGTGATAAGGTTTGTCACCTTACGGGTAACAGATGTAAGGACAACATCCACATAATCGTATGCCACGCCTCTGGTATTCGTTGTAAGTTCAATGACCGGAACTATCATCTCCTGCAAGGACGTACCACCATGTACATAGTTCTGTCCACCTCCGGCAACCTTGAAAATATCTGCGCCTACCGGAGTATCTACATAAAGTTTATTAAGGTACGCCATTGTTCTTGCCATGATTCCCTGCTCATTTACTGCATCCTCTGTAATAAGGAATCTCTTGTTTGTATAAAGGCATTTATCCTTTGGATATGATACCTTGTCAAACTCCTGTAATCTGTCTCTCTTGTATAAGAAGCCATGATCTGCAGTTATGAAAAACTTTGGTGCCGATACATAACCAGTCAGTTTCTTAACCAACTTATGTATCTCTTCTATCGCCTCTGCACAAGCATTGAATACCTCATTCTCACTTGCAGGCTTGTCTCCTCTTGCATCCACCTGATTGTGATAGATGTACACGATATTCTTGCCTTGAATCAACTCCCTGATTCGAGTCTGATTTGCATTTGCCACTTCATCAAATGACAATGCCACATTATTTTCATTATAAGATTTCAGTATCTTGTCTCTCTGCTCCATACTTGCACATGCCTGTCCATCAACAGTCACATTCAAGTTTCCATCCACCTGCATCTCTTTATGTGGAAGCAGACTCGCCATTCCTACTGATGTAACAGAAGGCAGGCAGCTAAGCATGCACTCCATCTTTGGAGTACACTTCTCGTCCAATTCCAATCTGCCGAAAAGTTCCTTTGCACACTCATACCGGAAAGCATCGGAAATAATAACAATAACTCTCTGCTTTCCATCGTAGCCTCTAAGATAATGCTTATAGAAATCTTCCTGCTTTGGCAGGTCTGTAGCATTCATTACCTCATTTGTGAAATTCTCATTCCACTTCGGTGTTATCTTCTGCAAATATGTATTCGCATAAATATTCTCTACTCTCTGCCTTACATCAGAGAATTTATTGTTATCTTCAATCTGGTCATATGCATAATAAAACCATCTATAATATGAATCTATCAGGTATGACTCTTTCTGATAATTTGCAACCAATGTCTTAATATCACTTGAAAACTCCATAAGTGATACAGACTTCATCATCAAATACGCATACTTGATAGTCGTATATTCATTCTTGTATCTTTCGCTATAATGATATGCCCTAGACATTCTCTGGTCAGCTACCTGAGCAATATTAAGTCCATCAATCTGTGCATCTAAAATCTCATCATTTAACTGTTCCAATGCCCAGTCAATAATAATGTCATCTAATCCGGCAAACGCATCACATGCAAAAATGTCGGACATCTGGAGAGAACTGTCTTTTTTCTTCTCCACATCTTTCTTTAATCCATCCTGTATTCTCGTCACAAAACGTAATGACTTATCTATTCTTTCTACAAGTTTGTCATAGGCATCCTGATAATTTACATTGTCCATGATATTACGGATAAAGACCACAACATCATTACGCTTCTTAAGAATATAAATCCTCATTGCTTCCGGAACAGTAGCTTTTAATGTAGATGATGCATAAGTTAATATCATACAAGCAGACAAATCATCTATGTTTGGCTTGTCTGACTTATATCCAAAGAATTTTTCGCAAAGTTCCCATAACTTGTCGGTCAATCCATTATCATCCAATGCCTTAAAATACTTCTCATTGTCACCGAGCATCATCTGCTTAACTACTTCCTCAAAATTCGGAGTCTTTACATCCGTGAGTACAGCAATCAAACCAATATCAATTGTCTGTGCATTGTAATGATCAATTCCAAGTTCCTTGAACTTCTCAATACGATGTTTATTTTTCCAGAAATTTCCATACTGTGATAAATGCTCCTTAAAACGATTATCAATGCCAATCTCCTGAGACATCTGCGATACTCTGTCTGTATAATAAGGTGTTGAATAATAATACATATCTGCGAGAGGATTCTCTGCATCACTTGGCTTTGCAAAGGCTGCATAGACAAGATATTTACTCTCTCTATCCTCTTCGTTTAATAGATACTTTGAATAGAGCCAGTTTGTACCATCAAGAATGTGCAACTTTACATCACCAAGCTGCAGTTCTGATACCTCATCCTCGTATTCACCTTTATCATCAAACCAGAATATGATTCTTGTCTCTGACTTGGCAAATTCTGTATTTAATTGATTCTGTATGTTCTGTAAATCCATATTTCACCTTCTAATCCATTTGTGCAGCCAGTCTGCACAAATATTTATATTCAGCCTATGCTAATTAGTGTCCGATAAATGGTCACTTATCGAACACTTTGTATCCGATAGCCCGCAAAAGTGTCCGATAGTGTTCAATAAAGTGTTCGATAAGTAGCAATGTGACCACTAAATCACATATTTAGTTGCCGGTCCATTTCCAATCTTCGTAATCAATCCTTTTTCTATCATCTTATCAAGCAATTTTCTAGCTCCTGTCTTTGACTTATAACCACCTATATCAGCGGCTTTTTGAGAAGAAATACTTCCATTCTGCCTGATATACTCAAGTATTTTATCTTCTTTTGACACAGCCGTTGCTTTTGCCTGATTTGTATTTTCATTTCTGATATCAGCAGCTCCCGGAATATATACCACTTGTCCAACTTCAAGCTTTAATGTTACCCTGTCACTGCGCTCTGAGAAATCAAATTCTGGTTTTTTCCAATTTTGTTCTGCCCATGCAGTCATAATCTTATCTACACCGCTTCCAGCACGCTCACCAACATTTACAAAACCAAACATCTTTAAGATGTTCGGATTTCGTGGATCACTATTGCCACCTGCATAAAATTCCTCTTTCGTCACCCTGATAGTGCCAGGATTGGAAATACTAAGTTTCTTCCCCTTTTTAACAACGAGGATTCCTCGGCTCCCATAATAATTTGCATGTGCCAGTGCATTTGCCAATGCTTCTTCCAATGCATCATGCACATCCACTCTATCTACACGATATCCATTTCGTCTATTTGCAAATGGAACCGCTATATCATCATCCATTCTGGTGCGCACCTTGCAGAAAAAATCATATATATTACCGCTCCAATCACCTTCGTTTGAATGTGTCCGGAATAACCAGCGTACAGCTTTATCATCACATTCCTCTCGATAATCCAGAAAATAGTTCGGGAAAACTTCAGTAATGTGATAAGCTTCTCCAAAGAATAAAAGTCCTGCTATCGTTGGAGATAATGTACCATTCTTATTCTTCGCTGCTGCCCTTAATTTCATAAGGAACTCATCATTTTCCAAAGCATTCCAAGGATGTCCACTGTGAAGCTGTTCAAAAATAATTCTATAGCCTTTTATTGTATCCTGGTTCAGCACATCTAATCCAAACTCTTCCAGCACTTCCACATCACCAGATACATCTCTCTGATCTGCAAACATCGCACGGACCGCCTCTTCGGTACAAAGGAAGTCACCTTCATAATCTCTTTTATAAGTACCTTTCATCGGATCTGTCCCAATATAAACCGGCTTGTCATGTCTGTCTGCTGCTGGAACATCAATTCTTAATATTTTCTTTTCTCCAACAGTCACAGGTCTGACATGATGATTCAGTAAGATGTTCTTTGACACCTTATTTCTGTCATTTAAAGTGCTCCAGAAATCCTTCTGATATTTAACAATTTGCTTGTCTGTTAAGCCTTCAACTGTAAAAGAATCTCTGTGTTCCTTTATTCCAAGCAGAATCGTGCCACCATTTGTATTTGCAAAAGAAGAATAAGTCTCCCATATGCTCTCAGGAAGTCCACCTGTTGCCAATTTGCATTCTCGCTCATTGTCTTCTTTAATATTTAATTCTTCTAGAATTTCTTCCTTCAATCGCCAAACCTCCTAACTATATTTTTATCAATTCAATTTCTTTCAAAATTTCACTCTGCAATTCTTTGTCATTAACAGCATTTCTATATGCCTTTTTATACCAATATTTACAGCTATTATTGTCTTCATCTTTATAGCTACGAGCAATTGCAATATAAATTCTGCTTTCTATCCTACTATGAATTTTCAATCTATTCTTTTTAAATTTACTCTTATTATAGTTATTTATAACCGTTACTACTTCTTCTAAATCAAAACATCCTGTATTCATTCCAAAACTATTGCCTATAATTGTTGCAATACAGCATTTATTTACTGTTTCAGAATGCTTATCTAATAATTTTTTTATTTTGTCCACAAAATTATTGTCTAATCCCTGAACAACGTTTACATATATCCACGACAGAACATATGCTGTACATCGATCTGACTCCTTAATGCTAAGAATATTAGTCATATAATTTTCAACAAGTTCATTCATTTTAGGAACTTTATGCTCAGTTTCTACGCAATATAATAGTGCCTCGAGATTCCTATCTATATTTCTAAAATTAAAATCATTGCTTTTACCTAGCCATAAATTAGGGTGTAGCTCTACACTCATCGTGCCCGGTAAATCGTCATACCATGCATAGTCTTCCTTTCCCACATCATTTCTTGAATTAACAAAATTCGTTATAACTGTACGGACAAGTCTTAACAATCCTGAGTATGTAAAAAACACCTCATGTTGAAACTCAAATATTTCTGAGCGGGCAGATATTCCAGCATCCATTAATTGCTTCATTATCGGTTTTAATTCATGTGCATATTTTGATCTAAATATATAAGTTTTTACGACTGCCTGCTTAACTTCTTCTTCTGAACCTTGACGTTTGTCTATTGCTTTATAATAGTCATCATCCAAATACTTCAAAATAAATTGAGTAAATCGCCTTGATAGTTTCAAGTGTTCATTAGAAACTAAAATATTTCTTATTTCTTCTGCAACATTTTCTTCAACTTTATCTAATAAAGCATCCAATTTTTTTCTAGCGTTCTGATCATAGTCGCTCCAAGAAGTGGTATACTCATCAAAGTTTTCTGACAAAGTCTCTAAAGCATAAACAAGAATGCTATATGATAATGATATATCCTTACTAAACACACTAAATGAAGCGTGATATGCAGCTAGGCATCTCATGACTATCTTATATTCGTCACGAGCCAAATGCATCATCTTTTTATAAAATTGAATGCTATATTCCCAATCTTCTCTAGTAAAGTTTCGCTCTTTATCAAATGTTTCTGTCACATAAGATGATATATAATTGTCATGAGCATTTCCTCTTCTGCAAAGATCCTCTATCATCGACTCACTTTCATCAAATATTGCATTTAATGAAAATGATAAAATATATTTTAACTGTTCAATTACAACATTATCCCCAATTTTTACAAGTATACTTGTTTTAGGAGTGTGTTCAATACAGTTATCATACGAAATAACATAACAAGGATATCCAGGATGCCAATCCACTGTATTTATTTTTATATTTTCGTATTCTATAGGGTGCATGGAATGAAAGGCAACATTAGAATATAAAATTCCATTACATTCGTTATGTACTATTTCACCATCTTCAAAAAATTTACCAGATATAATTTGCAACATATTCCACGCCTCCTTCCTAATCATACGGATTATCTATCTACATTAAAACAATAACTCCATAAACTTGTATTCATGCAAATAATTCTTATTTAGCCAATTAGTTTATTCATATCAATTTTCATTCCTGCTGCTTTAAGTTCCTTTAACATTTCGAATTCCCAGTTATCTTTTGTTGTATATACCATTCCTGATAAATCCCCTGGAATTTCAAGATTTTCTTCTGCAATCATAATTACATTCTCTCTACCTAAATATCCCATAAAATAGCCTGCCTCGAAAACAACGTTCTGCCTAGCCCTATATTTTTCGTTTCCTTTTTCTTCCTTAACCGCTCCAATATCATCTTGTGTAAATAGTGCAATTGCTACATGTACATCTGAATATGCTTCTATTTTTTCAATAATAGTTCTTCCTCGATTCGCTTGTTCACTTAAGATTATCGCTTCAATACCTTGCTGTTCTAATCTTCTTGCAACCTTCTCTTTTAGCTCACCGTCATGTCCATGAACAATAAACACCTTATTATTCACTGGAATATTATTTTTCACATCAGCATTTGTGCTTATATCCTCAAAATCGTCAATATATCTTTCAAATTCTTTCTTTGTTGTCTCTAGATCTCGCACATATGGTTCATGAAAATCAGTATTTCCCACAATTACCATTGGTGAAAATGGTCGATTATTAAAATTTTTAAGTTGAATACTTTTTTCACCATAAAGACCAGAAAGACATAATTGTACGTCCGTTCTCCATGCTTTAAAATCGCTATCACTATAACTTCTTTTATTCTTCAACCCATCAATCTCATTATATAATTTAATTAATTTGTTTTGTAAATTCATAACAACAGTATTCCTTTTACATTATATTTTTGCCAAAAGATCAATCTTTAATGCTTTCTTACCTTCCTGTGCCACTTCCACACCTTGAAACTTCGCATAATTTACCTTTACACCATCATCCAAGTCAATCTCAATTCTTTGATTGGCTACATGAGCAATGGCTTCATCATATATCCTCATCTCTGCAAGCTGTTTAGTGTACTTTGTTACCGCCTTTGTGGCTTTCGATTTCTCTGATGAGGATGTTGCATTGTCAATCGTATACTGTGCACTCTGCATTGCGGTTTCCACATACTTTTGTGCCTTGTGCAGATAATCAGTTCTTACTCTTCCAACTGTATCAGCATCATATCGGTGCATATAAATAAGTGCCTTGAAACCATTCTGCTTTCCACTGTCGAACATCCAGTAAATAGGGCGTTTACCAGAACCTGTAACAGAATAAGTATTACAATGATCCTTGAAGAAATCATTTAAGAAGTAATTTCTGATTACTTCTCTACTTGTGTTTCCTTTGTTGCCAAGTGCTTTTGCAATAAAATCAAGGTTTATCTCCAATGATTTCTCACCATATACAACCTTCACCCATTCGCAGAATCTTGAAACAATATCATCCGAAAAATATTCTTCATCACAAATCGGAATGATATTATCCATGTCTGGGACAAATGCTGAATAAATACTCTCGTCCCATTCCCCTCCAGCATAAGCTAATCCTTCTTTATTAAGAGAATACCGACCAAACATACAACCTACAGCATAAGAAATCAGGCTTTTAATGTCTCGCTGTAAGTCTGCCTTACGAACTGTAACATCCTTGTCTTCTACCTCTGGTGATAATTCATCCTGCAAACCATAAATATCAATAAAAATTCGATTTAATTCTTCTTCATTTGCTTTGAGTTGATTAAAACGTTCATTGCATTCATTCTCCCAGCAAGTGTAACATTCCGCTAAATCAATATCTGTTGTATCATCAAACAATGCTCTGTTTTGTGAAATAACAGATATTAATGGATGGCATTTAAAATCCCATGAGATTTCAAATGAATCCCAATCTCTTTTTGCTAATTCTATCGCCATTTCTACATAAAGCTCAACATTGTCACAATATTTTTTCTCGAATATTAATGGCAAACTCTCTATATCATTTACTTGAAAATTTAATGTTGGATTTGTTGCTTTCAAAAAATATAACGCAACTTTAGAACACAGAAATCCAAGTAAATATCTGCGTTTTTCTTCAACAAATCCAATTGGACCAGCATCCCCAAATAAGCTTCCATTTATTACTTCCCTAAAAGCTATTTTTGATGTAGCTATTCTCCCCCATGTTATTCCTTTTTTAAAGTAATAATTTTTATCTCTCAAACGATAATTTTTTACGTTTGAAATAATATCTGCACCTTCGTGCCAAAGATTCACTACTTTGCAATTGTTTCCAAAATATAATCTGTAATCTCCACCACTGTTAAGTGGAAACCATTTATATTCTCCCATATCCGAAGCGTTGTTACAGTCAAATTTAATATCATTAATATCAGGTTCAAACCACAACTTTATATATTTATCACTTCCAGTCATAATTCCAGAACGGCAATCTAAGTAATTACCAACTAATGAATTATCATATACGCTATAAATATAATCTTTTATCCAATATGCAAGCTGTCCTCCTGGAATTTTAGAAAAATTTTCTTGATTAGTGATATACTCTTTTCTCTTTGACAAAAACAACTCCTGTTTACCTTTTTGTGAATTAGAATCAACCAATCTACAATATGTTCCTTTATATCTTTTTACATGTTTTTTTTGCAATATAAAACTAGTAGTCTGAACCACCTCTCCTGCAATTTCGTCAAAAGCTCTTGCCCCCAAATGTGCCATATTTATTATGTCTATTAGACCCAATTTTGAACGTAACTTTCATAACTAGATAAAAACATCCAACTATGCTGTGTAATCATTGCCTGATATCCATTCTTCTTAAGCATCTCTCCACAACGCTCAATGAACACAGCAAATAAATCCACCTTACTATCCGGATAATTTTTCTTCACGAAATTGTTTACCTTTGAACTTAAGTTACTTGTCCCAGCATACGGAGGATTCGTAGCAACTATTTCATACTTCTGTGCCATCACCTTGCCAATTCTAATCAACCGTTTCAACTGCTCTGCTGTCTCATCCAGTCCATACGTATCAAAAGAAATCTGGCTTTCTGTATCTGTATTCTCTATAAATTTCTCTAACAGCTCCCAATCATAATCTTCCACATTAAGCAAAGAACCATATTCTTTTGCGTCATTCAATGTGTTAAGAAGTCCTTCCATCTGCGATACTGCTACATTCTTCTCTGTATCTGTCAATCCAGTGCCAAAGTATTTAAGCTGACCACGATTAATGCCATTACTCTCCTGCACAGCATACACATTCGGTTCTATACCTCTTGTCAGGATTCTTCTATCATACTGTCTTGCTTTCATCAATACTGCAAAATAACTCAACTGTGTAGCTCTGTCATCTATATCAAGTCCATATATATTATTTTGGATAATACTCTGTGCAGCATCTCTCTGTGACCATCCTGCATTTTCATATATCTGCATAAATACATCAAATGCATACACCAGAATATGTCCTGAACCCATACAAGGATCAATAAGTTTTATATCCTCCGGCTTTAATGTTGCATACTCTGCCTTTATCTTATCAAGTTCATGCTGTACAGACTCTTCCTGCTCTGCCTCATCCAAATAGTATTTCCATTTGCTCTTAAGTTCTTCATCCGGATGTCCTTCTACCCACATTCTGCCAAGGCTGTTTTCAACCATGTATCGTACAATCCAGTCCGGAGTAAAAAGCTGGGTAACTGCTGGTATTTCTTCTTTTGTGATTTTGGCTTTCTTGGCAAATGCTTTATTTTTAGGTTCTGTATTGTAATACTGATATAACCAGCCTATGATTTCTACCTGTCCTGCTGCCTTACCATCCTCATCAACAGTTGTAATGTTAAAATCTTTTTCATCGATACCATCTACAAGCATACGAATTACATCATCTTCATTCGTAAATGAGATGTTAAGAAGCATTTCGGTATAGTCTTCTGTCTCTTCAAAAAGTCCCGGTAACACTTCATGAAGCAGATTACACTGCTTGATAAAGAGCATTCTAAATAAATCATCCAGCCTGTTATTCATCTTGGCATCAATGATTTCTTCTTTCTCTTTATCTGTGAAATCCCAGTCGATATCAGGAGCCATTGTAACCACATCAGGCTCATTCTTTCCTTCTTTTTCAGAAGAAAGCACACGAACTCTTACAGGATACATATAGTCGTTTACTTCCATAAAACGGATAGCACAGATTCTGTTAAACCATGTATATGCCACTTCTTCCACTACCGCTTCAAAGCCTCTTGCATGAATCTGGTCTACCAGTTTTCTTCTCTGCTCACACTGTTTTTTGTTAAGTGTTACCTCTGTTCCTGCTGCTGTCTTGTATACCTCAAAATCAGCACCTTTTGTGATTGCTTCACTGCAATTATCCTGTGTGATTCCAAGCATACCAGCTTTATCCGTAACGGATGCTATCAGCTTATTTCTTGCATCTATTGCAAATTTCTTAATTGCATTTTTGTTCATGTGCTATATCCTCCAATCAAGCCTATCAGCTCAATGTAATTATTGTGTCCTCTTCCAGTTCATTCATCAATTTCTGTTTCATCTCTGCAAGGAACTTATCAATATCCTGCTCTGTCTCAATCGAATATGTTCTAGCTCCTGCCACATTGCTGATTGAAACATTCTTACGTCTTTTTGTCTTTATTTTTGTTGGTATCGGAGTAGGTTCAATCGGTTCTTTACCAAGTACTACCGGTGTAACAGACGGTTCCGGTGCAGGCTGATGTGTCCTCTCATACTCATCTATCTCATCCAGACACTTGATTTTTAAAGTATCACTTTCCAGCTTGATATTCTTAATGGCTGCAATATCATTCGATTTTTTCAGCTTATCCCATATTTCTTCAAACCTCTGATTAATACGTGGACGGAGTACTTCTGCAAAAGGCTTTGTATCCAATACCTCTTTTACTTTGAGGAAGTCATCATGTACTAACGGATCCATGATTGCTGCTTCCTTTTCAAGCAATCCCATATGCAGCTCTTCAAATCTCTTATTTAATTCCGGCAGTCTCTGGATCTTACCGAAAGGTTTGCTGTCCTTTACGATAGTTTCTATTTCTTCAACTACTTTTAACAGCTCCTGATCACTTACATAAGTCTTACTGTTTCCAAAATATGCAAGATTCTTTACTGCCTCTTCAAAAATCTTTTTCTGATCTCCCTTAAAGAAATCAAATACAGGTGCTGTATCTTCTGCATCATCAAGCAGGTCATCTCTCTTCTTATCTACTGTCTTGAAGAACTCTGTAGGCTCATTGATATCAAGGATTTCAGCAAGTCTCTTTCTTGCATCTTCCATCAATCGCTTGCAAGGATATTTCGGATTAATTCTGTACTCTACAAGGATGTCATCGTATACTTCAACTTTATCCTTTGCTCTGCTCTTGAAACTGCTCATGATTTTGTCATCATCATCGCTGGATACAGTGAATCCGAAATAATCTTTCATAACTTCTTTTGCAGAGCGAATCTGTCCATCCGTCGCTCTTTCTCTGATGTCTATCAAGAGTTTTTCTACATATTCACGCTTTGTAATATATCTGACCAGTTCATCCTGATTCGTTGAAAGTAATGACAGGCTCTGACTGTTAAGAGTAAGAGACACTCTTCCCAGCTTGAACAACATTGCAACAAGCCACTGCACATCCTTTGGATCAAATCCATAAGGTGCTGCACCAAACTTATCCTGTAATGACTTAAGGGATGTCTTCATATGTCTGGCATTATTTAATCCGATTACCTGTACTACTTCCTCTAAAGCAAGCTTATTCGGTGTGGTATCACTTGTGCCAAGGAAACTCATCTGACCATCGCTATGTTTAAATATGGCACTGATATCTGAAAGCTCCGGTGCTGTCTCCATATAGGTAAGCTTATTGTATTTCATTGCTACAAGCTTACCTAGTGCTTCATTGATTCTCGTTGCCGGCTCCTTAGCCGAAATAGTTGCCTTATCGCCATTTACATAAATATCTGCATTCTTTAATGCGTCCTCAATAAAGATTCGGATTCTGTCCTTCTTCTCAATACGCTCATCCTCTTTTGCCCTGCGGATGCTGTCAAAGCTGCCTCTGGCTCCGGAAGCATTTTTATTAAGAAATTTATATATCTTGATGGATTCTGTAATCTCATCAAGGAATGTACTGTCATTTGGCAGCTTCACAATCACACTGCTTTCCTGCGCTGAGAGCAGACGAAGTGCAGAGTCTGCATAATCTCCGCCATAAGGTGTGATAACTGTCACTCCGATATCGTTAGACTGATTACCCTTGAAGAATCGGTCATCCACCTTCTGGTTGAATGGGAACAAGTAACGACTGCTGTAACGATATTTCTTCTCTGTATATATTTCCTCGAAGATAACTGTAGAAGCCTCTCCGATGATTTCTCCCATCTCTACTGACTCATTGTTGATGGCATTATTGATTTCCTGCTCCTCATTTGTCAGGAAGATGTATATTTCACCATTCTTCTGTACAAGTGTCTCTTTAATCAGCTTCTTTAATGATTCTTCAATCTTAGAACGGACTTCAATTCTGTCATCATCAATATTGGAAATCATAAGTGTAGTCAGGTTGTCCACATTTGCCTTGATTTCCTTGACATATTTAATCATAAAGAGAACTTTCAAAAGCTCTACATCGAATTCATCAAGCTTACTATTATTCTCTGCATCTGAGATTACCTGACTGTGCTGGTGGTCAATAAACTTATGCAATGGATCGTAGAAGAAGCTAAACGGAACCAATACTCCATCCTCTTTATCCATTACTCTGATTGCCGACTCCTGAAACAGTGCAAGCATAGAACGTGACTGATCAGACAGATGCTTTCCACTAGCACCATGTGTTCTGACGGCAGTAAGTACCTGTCCCAAAAGATTGAACTGATATGGTATGAACGGATAGCAGTCTGCAAAATCAGCCTTATCTGCATACAGCTTCTTGTCTGCTGTATCCGCTGTAAATGTAATAAGATTCTTGATAATTGATTCTTTCTGCTCATAGAGAAGTCTGAGCGTCTGTGTTGCTGTCTCATTCTTTGCAAGCACACGCTTACGGATTACTTCGTCAACATTGGATGCTGAAAGAGAAAGTCTCGTATCAAAACGTCCCTGAATCTTAGAGAAGTCATTTCCCTTTGTCTTTGTAATAGAATCAATATCCTCCTGACTTGTTACGATAACCCATGCCTTACCTTTGCAGGCTGTTCCAAGGTCTTCCACAATTGTTTGGAGATTGAGCATAAGCTGTGTATCATCTGCAATATACTGACCGATTTCATCCACTAAGAAGATAACATGATGATTCGGTCCTTTCTTCGCACAATATTCCTGCACAAGTGATACGAACTTCTCGATACTGAGGTCATAGCTGCCCTTTGCATTCTTGCACCAGTTGCGGGCTGCTTCCTCACTCATGAAATCCATCTCGACTAATGTCTTTACTACTTTATCCTGAATAACTGCAAATGCCTGTCTCTTTTTATCCCAAGGTGCTCCTGCATTCGCCTCGAACTTCTCTTTGAACTCTTCAAATCTGCCCTCGTTATCCAACTGGCGTTCAAATTCTGCAAGATAAGGTATTGAACCACAATATCCCTGCATCTCATTGAACACCTTCATAAATACTTCGACGATAGCCTCCTTACCGGAGCCTACCTTTGCAGAACCCTTTGAATCAATATTGAAAAGCATGACATCTGACTCAATTGTTCCAGCCTTTGTCATCTCTGCAATAAGCATCGGATCTTCTATCTTCTTACCATCTGTAAAATACTCAATGGCTCTTTTACCTTCTACTGTGCTGTTTTTTAATAAATAAGACAGTATTTTAAGGAAGTGCGATTTACCACTTCCAAAGAATCCGGAAATCCAGACACCCATCTTATCTGTATATCCGTCTACACCCTTTTCATAATTGTTGAAGAAATCCCTGAAATGCTTCAGAAGCTCCTTGGTCACTACATATTCATCTAATTCCTGATATACATTTTCTTCATCCGACTGACCTACTTTAATAACACCTTTGATGTCACGGTCAATCTGCTTTTCAAACATATTTTTAATCTGCATTGTTAATTCTCCTTGTTTTCTATTAGAAAATACGTCTGCCCTTGCAGGAGCAGAGAATTTTCCTCCTCTACACCAGACGGAACGCCCTGTAATAGTTGTGTGAATCCATTGTTCCAAATAATTTCAAATCCTGTCCGCTATACTCTCCCGGATAGAAAAGCACTACCGGCACACTGTCAAGCACCTGATGCAAGTTATTTAAGATGTTGTGGCTTGCAATTATCGGATGGCACTTGCCTACTCCGGTAAGAAATACCACACTGTCTGTAAAATCTTCCTGCAATATTCTTGATATGATTAGATTCAGCTCATTTGTCTCATCCAGTCCCAATGTTTCTACCAAGCTGTCTGCCATCTCAAAAAATCCATTCTCTTTTTCCAAATCAAAGAATGCTTCCAGATACCCTTCCTCCTGCAATATCTCAATCATAAGATGAAACAGGTCAAATTCAACTATTCTGAAATCTTTGTTTCCATTGTTTATTCTATCCTTAAGGTATGCTATATGATTTCTCACATACAGCTCTTCTCTTGGATCATAATCGAATATATAATATCCAACTTCATTTCCAAGTCCTTTATTCTCTCTAAACGACTTATCTGATATTTTATCTTCTATCTGATTCAGTCTATCATCCAAACTTAACTTTGCCATGCTCAGACTCCTTTCACAGCTTTCAAGTATTCTCCCAGTCCATTTGCAGTCAGCAATTCCTCTGTACGATAGTCAATGTGAATTGGCTTGATTGTTCTTGGCTTTGCACTACTTTCAAGTAATCCCGCTTCAAACATCATTCTAGTAAAACATTGTTTCAGTTTCCGTACTGCTGTATCCGTCCATCCAGCCACCACATCACTCTGCAACGCTTTATCCGAAAAGAATACATTCAAATCCCTGTCTGTGATTTCCTTTTCTCCAAGTCTGAGCTTTTCATCATACACTTCATGAAGAAATTCAAAAAATAGTCGACTATCCATAAGAATTGCAATTAAGTTTAAAATCTTTGCTGTCTCCACATCACAAGTGGTAAAAACCCGAAGCACTGCTTCCGGTAAAGCAGATACTCTACGATAAGTACCATTCAATACCTCATATGCACGATATTCTGCTTTTACCTGATAGATATTCTCTTCCCAGGCTATCTTGCGGATATCCGCCTTGCTATATCCATCCAGGATATATCCAGCGGTCTTTCTTGACTCCTGTAACCAAAACAATTTTGATGTAAGTCCTGCACTATATACTAACTCTGCCATTTTGCACTCTCCAACAAGGTTTATTCTTCATCTTTAACAAACTCACAGATATCGCTAATATCGCAATCCAGATATGTAGCAATCTTGAGTAATACACTCATAGACACTTCTCCATCCTTACGCATCTTTGTAAGGGTATTCGGAGCAATATCTACAGCCTTTCTCAAATCGGCTTTACTCATCTTTTTGTCTACCAATAACTTCCATAATTTATTGTAACTTACTCTCATTCTCACACCTCGTGGCTTCTTCTATAGACATGTTATATTTGTCACAATTGAGTAAAAACTCGCTTTTTAAATTATAGTATAAAATGCTTATTCTTGCAATCAAAATAATCGCATTTTCTTGCGAGCTTTAATTATTTTCATTTAAAAGTCATTAGTTTTTGTGAGAAAGAAATTCATAACCTTGCTTTTGAGTATTTCTGTCAATATTTTTGCATTAAGCTAGGCATTGCATAATGCCAAAACGTATAGTTAAAAGGCAGAGTGCCTATACTGCGCCCTGCCCATTCTTTAATCGTCCAGATACAGTTCCATTGCCTTATATGCATTTAACGTATTTGTATCAGCATCATTGAAAGTACTTGAATATGTCTGCAAACTGCCCGAAGGATCTATTGCACAGTTGGTAAGTGATATATACGCATCATATAAATCTGATACGGCATCGTATGCATCCTTGTATTCATCTGGTGGATTTTTCAATTTTTTCATCAATGCATTGACTGTATCCTGATTATCTTCAATACTGCTTATCTTGCTGCTGAAACTCGAATCTGCATACAGATTACCTAACGCATCGTTAAAATCAGATACGAAATATCCTTTGGGACGAGTATACTTATCTGTTTTATCATCCCTTTTCTCGTAGATGGCGTTATACCATACCTGCTTAATCAGATTTGCACTTGACTCAGCATCACTTGCACCTGTCAGCATTGTGACAGTAGCTAATTTTAGATTATCAGAATACTCTTCCACCCGTTGTGCATATTCCTCTGCTGCCTTCTTCTTCTGATATTGTGTCACTCCAAATGCTGTTGCTCCTCCGACCACCAATAATGCAACCACAATTCCAATAATAACCTTTATCTTCTTAGTTACATTTACCCCTGTTACCTCTACCTTTTGCGGCTTTTCATCTGTCTCCTGCCCTAGTGTATCATCAACCGGGCAACCACAATTCGGACACTCTGTCATCCCCTCTTCAAGTTCAGCACCACATTCTGTACAATGTTTCTTCTCTTCTGGTATTAATATTGCACCGCAATGCACACACTTCTTTGCTTTTTCTGATACCTGTTCTCCACAATGTGGACATACAATCATTGCCATAAAATTGTTCTCCCTTCTTACACACCTGCTACCTGCAGGTGGTACTGCTTAATAATTCTTTTTGCCACCATTGCATTTAGGTCTTTATTAACTGCAACCGTATAAATACCATTTGAATACATAAAATGTGAGCCTTTGCATCTTTGATATTCATATCCGTTATTACGAAGTATCTTTTTCATTTCTCTTGCATCCACCATAAATATCACCTACCTTTTTCCTGCCTTGTCATGATATTCTGCGATATCATCTGCCCAGGCATCATCAAGTTCTATACTGCGGGTTCTGCTTTTTGTAACGCCTCTCACTGCTCTGCCAACAGCTTCGTAATTTAGTGCTACTCCATAATGATCATTCTCATATGTTACTGACCTGTTTCTTTCAATACCAATTTTTTCAGCTTCTTTGCCTGCATCAATATTTGCTCCAAGGAATAAGAACTCCCAGCCACATTCTTTCTTTGCTTCAATCATTCGCTTAATGTCATTGTAATTAAACTCTGTACTGGAATTTTCTAATCCATCTGTAGTGATTACAAACAATACTTTTCCGGCACGATGTTCCTCCGGCAAATGTTTCTGCACATTGTCAATTTTGTTAATTGCCTGTCCTACTGCATCAAGCAATGCTGTACATCCCCAGACATAATACTCTTTATCCGTTAACGGCTGAACTGCATCAATCGGGAAACGATCATGAATTATTTCCACTTCATCATCAAAAAGGATTGTGGTCACATTAACTTTTTCTCCTTCTTTTTTCTGCCTCTCTATCATCCCGTTAAATCCACCGATTGTGTCGCTCTCCAGTCCACCCATTGAACCACTTCTGTCCAAAATAAAAACCAGCTCTGTTAATTCCGCATTCATGTGATTTACCTCCTTCGGTTTATTGTAATCACATTATATCTACGAAACTAACAGAGCTGGTCGCATGATAGGCGACAATTTCATATCTCCAAGCCTCTATTTTCTTTTTTCATAACCGGGGCAGTTTGCAGAACTGCACCATTTATCATATTTGGAACATATTCCTCTACCTGAAAAATGCACACAGTTCTTTCCAAGTCTTCCTGTTTTCTTAACTTTGTAAAAACCGCCTGCACTATTTTTTACATGAAGTACGCTTTTTCCTCCGTCGTACATCCGCTTCTTCTTTTTCTGCATATACTTCACCTACTCAAAAATTGGCTGTCCATAAGCATCTAATATCTCATTAATTTCAAACATATCATATATCTTATTCTGTAAGAAATAAGCTACGATAATATCTGTCTTTGAACTTCTTGAAAACGCAAAGCCTGCTGAATTTAGAAGATCTTTCGCTTCATCAATAGATAGTTCTAATGCTATTGCAAACGCAAGCACAGTCTTCTTATTTGGCGTATAATTCACATCTTTTCTGATTTTTGAGAAATGTCTTCGATCCACATAAGCTTTATTATATGCTTCGGAATCTGTCATTCCTCTCTCATCAATTAAACGCAATAGTCTTTGGGAAAATGTCTCATCCATCTGCCCCATAAGACTTTCTATATTACGGTTTGTTGCCAATGTAGAAGACATAGAGTCAGTTGCTTTCGTTTTCTGCATACTTTCAACATCAAACGATTCTACGGCACTTTCATCTATCTCAATATCTGTATCTTCTTCGACATCACATTTTTTTGTTGCTTTTTTCTTTCTAAATTCCGAGATTCTATCAAATATAGACTTCATTTCTTTATCCAGTTTAATATCATCTGGTTTGTCTATGTAATATTTATCTATGTATTTTCCAACTGATTCATATAATTTCTGGTCTCGCATTTCCGACTCCTTTATCTATGCCATATTTTCTGCATCTTGCTCTCTTATCCTGTCTAATATTATATCAATACGGCTCCTTTTATCACCAAGCCTCTTCAACATTCCCTCGTCATGATACTTAATATAGCTTACCACATCATAGAACCTACTGGAAGGCAGTTTCTGTTTGTGATAACCTTCAAAGCACTTTTTATGTATTTTTAAAGCCTCATCCCTTCTTTGTCTGTAGTTCTCATGACGGAGTTTTGTCACCCTGTTATTCTGAATATGTACAATCCACCCGCTGAATGGTGTGCGGATAAACACCATATCTGAGGCAATATTGTAATCTAATCGGAATTTGTTGCAGATCATACTCATATTTTCATCTGTAAGCGGCAATTCTCTAAGATATTCTGCACGGTTATTCTGCTTTACACCAGAGCTTACACCCCATTGCAATCTGTTCCATTCATCCTCACAGCCGCATATTTTACATACTCTGTTTCCCTGAAAAATCACATGTTTGGCCGCTTGATTTGTAGCAAGCAAATGATTTCTATTAGAATATCGGCAGCTTCCAGTATGTATTATATGGGTTCTTGGACTCAGATAACATATCTCCTGATTGGTCCATCTCGTATATTCCTCATAGCATTTGCAAAATAATTGATACATATAATTTGCATCATGTTTTGAATAGTGAAGAAAGTTTTTCTGATATTCAATACCCGCCTGTTTCAATGCACGCTCAAAGCCAATTTGATTTACTCCATCACTTGCAATATGCATGAGAACATCTTGAAATACAATAACTCTATGTCTCGGCATTGAATATCCATAAGTGTCCATACCTCTTTTAAACAATTCATAAGTATCCTTTGTCCAAACAACTACATACTTATATTTTGGAAATGACATCTTAATTTTCTGTAATACTATTTCTTCACTATTTGCCTGCATGACAGATTTTAATGTAGAATGTGATAGTACTAATGTATCCGGATTATATTTTTCTTCTGAACTCAGTCGCATCGCTCTGGAAAATGATTTTTTCAAATTCATACTTTCATCAGTCGCTACCACACCAATCTGAATCGGCTCCCTGTCTTCTATCCCATTTGTTCCCGGTGTCTGATTCCATTCGATATCAACAAACAGATATTCAAATTTTTCCAGCTCATGTTTACCTGCCATATTTACCAATCCTCGTCAAATTCATCCATTGCGTCATCCACACCATCGGCATAATCACTATCCCTGCCATACCGATTATAATCATAATCGCCATCCATATATATATCATCATAGCCATCATCATATGAGTCATATGTATTGCTTTTCTTTGAGCTACTTGTTCCAGTAGAGCTTTTCTTTGTACTGCTATTGTACGATGATGCATTGCTTCCAGCTGTCGATTTATTGTTATGACTACTTGAAGAACTGCTGCTTGATGATTTATTGGAATATGATGAACCGCTATGCGAAGAACTACTTCCACTATAAGGCTTATGCAGATAACAATAACTGCTATTTGTTGCCTGCTTATTGTCACAGCCTGACTTAATGCACTTAGGCTCACTAGCTTCACTAATAGCACCAATAATGTAAAAAATACCTATTACCACCAAAAATACTGCTAATCCTTGTCCAAACGAATTCTTTTTCATATACGGCACCTGCTTTCATTCACCTGCGTCTTCATTTATCAATTTTTCGCAATCATCAATTAATATCCTAATTGCTTCCAACTCCATCAGCTTAAATTTCACTTCAATATCCGTAAAAATAACTGTATTGAAATCATTATTGATTGCTTTCAAATTAGCCTGTAGTTTCTTTTCAGTTTGTTGTTTCATCTTGCACTCCATTAGTCAAAATCATAATCATCCGGATCTAAGCCGGCATCCTCCAATGCCTCTCTTCTTTCATCTGCATCCATATATTCAAGTTCTGTTGCATCTAGTCCTGCCAAGGATAACTCATCTTCCAGTTCATCCACCTCACTTGTTTCCGTATCTTCATGACCGAAAACTACATCATCCATTACAGAATACTCATAAGCATTAAGTTTTCCATCTCCATCAAAGTCAAAATTCGAATCATATAATCTTCCATCTGTTCCTAACATATCCCTGTCCTCCTAATTATCGTAATGATTGAATCCACCAAACAAACCTCTGTCACTATGGCTTGTCTTATGTCCATTATTATCATATGTGTTGACACTTCCAAATAATCCAGGGCGGCTGTGTCCTACTTTGTGACCACTATTATCGTAATGATTCATTGTACCAAACAATCCGAGACTGCTATGTCCTACTTTATGTCCATTAGCATCATAGTTGTTCATACTACCAAAGAATCCCGGTCTGCTCTCTCCAATTTTATTGCCATTTGCATCATAATGCTTCATTGTGCCAAATAATCCCGGACGACTATATCCTTCTTTTTTCATATCAATCAGCTCCTTTCAAACAATTTTTACATGTTTTAAAGTTCTTTGTATTTACATTATACGCACACCATGTGTCCAATAAAAAGGACAACTATGAATTCAAACGATTCTTATTTCATGTGCTATCATAATTATAGCAAGAACCATTTCTTATGTGTCGCATTTCAGGCGACAAAAAAAGGACGCAGGTTTTCTCCCAATGTCATTTAGATAAGGATTATACAAAGAACAGTGTATATAGAAATATGTACCCTGTTCTTTTTTTGTAAAATTATGTTAAGCACTTGACATGATAATCAAAATGTGCGGTCGCTCTAACTATCTTTTTTAAGATAGTTAGAACGACCCTTGTAATTAAGAAAATATCTTGATTGCAAGGAGAATTACACGATGAATTATTCTACAGAGGTAAAACAAAAATTACTATCAATTATTACAAAAATGGATTCTTACTATTGGCTATTTACAAAGCATCCAAAAACGGACTTTTCCCGTAAAAAGAAATGGTCATTTGAAGAGGTTATGAAGTTCATGCTTACAATGGAAGGCAAAGCATTAAGAGATGAACTGTTGGAATATTTTGAATTTGATAATACTACACCATCAAATTCTTCATTCAATCAGCGTAGAGCACAGATATTGCCTGAAGCATTTGAATTTTTATTCCAAGAATTTACAAAGTCTTTTACGGATAATGTTACATATAATGGTCTTAGACTGATTGCATGTGATGGCTCGGATTTGTGCATTGCACACAATCCCCAAGATGAAACAACCTATTTTCAAACTCTTCCTGACAGAAAAGGGTACAACCTATTGCATTTAAATGCTTTTTATGATTTATGCAGCCGCCAATACACAGATGCAATTATCCAGCCTTCACGCTTGGCGAATGAAAGACGTGCAATGTGTGAAATGATTGACCGATACAATGATACATCAGCTATTTTTATCGCAGACAGGGGTTATGAGAATTATAATATATTTGCCCATGTGGAACACAAAGGAATGTATTATTTAATTCGTGTCAAAGATATAACAAGTAATGGTATAACTTCAAAACTTACAATGCTTCCAGAGAGTGGGGAATTTGATGAATGGGTTAATGTTACGCTTACTAAAAAGCAGACAAATGAAGTAAAAGCAAATCCCAAAAAATACAGAGTTATTGATAAGAAAACGCCTTTTGATTATCTTGATCTGCATTTTAATAATTTTTACGAAATGAAAATGAGAGTGATACGTTTTCCAATACCTCAAGGTTCTTATGAATGCATTATTACAAATCTGCCACAAGATAAATTTAATTCTGATGAAATCAAACGGTTATATGCAAAACGTTGGGGAATAGAAACCTCTTTTCGAGAATTGAAATATGCCTTAGGACTAACACGTTTTCATTCAAAGAAACCAGAATATATTATGCAGGAAATATGGTCAAGAATGACTCTGTATAATTTCTGTGAAATTATAGCAACTAATGTTGTTATAAATGAGAAAAAAGGCTGTAAACATACATATCAGCTCAACTATACCCGAGCAATTCGGATTTGCTGTTACTTTCTATCGATTAAAAAAGAAAAAGCTCCACCCGATGTAGAATATCTAATCGGACATGAGCTTCTTCCTATACGTCCTGGGAGAACAGACCCTCGCAAAGTCAAGCCCCAGTCGGCGATAAGCTTTCTATATAGAGCAGCTTAAACAAATATTAGTATATACCATTTTTAAGGCAGATGAAAGCATCTGTCTGTTTGTTGTGCAAATTTATTATGTTAAAAGTGTTATAAGATAGAAATACAGCAGATAAACAAAATGTTTATCCGCTGTATAAGAATTTCTGACTATAAAGCAATCCTTATCTAAATGACATTGGGTTTTCTCCCACGCCCTCAAAACTATCTGGCTTTATCTTCTCTTACCTTCGGTGCTTCCTTTTATGCCACATCCTGCTTCACCTCATCCACACCTCTAGCCTCAAATGCATCTGCATTATACTGAT
>OGKW01000400.1_pt1 | contig 39861 bp, 30 predicted proteins | sample 1572601 | NCBI WGS metagenome assembly OGKW01 (sample SAMEA2581875, study PRJEB24529) | metagenome | biome: Human gut stool | place: China | collected 2011
CTCGCTGCATAATTCTTGTTCGAATAAAATGTGTCAAGTGATATTGACAAAACCAAAATCTGTCGCCTCGGTATATTTGTAGACACCACACTTGGCAAGGTCCACACTGCTGTAGGTTTCAATATCAATACTGAGTGTTTTCATATACATCGGTCCTTTCCGTAGCCTGAAAGGGTGGCAGGATTGCTCCCACCACCCGTAGGCCGGAGATTACTTCTGTTCGAGTTCCTTCATTCGGGCTTCGTGGTACTCGACTTCACGAATGGCACGTTCTCGTTCAAGCTGCTGACGCTCGGCTTCCCATTTGGCATTGCGAGCTTCACGCTCAGCCTCAAGAGCAGCATTACGCTTCTCACGCTTGCGGTCGTCGATGGTGTCAATGATGGACCTGACAATCCAGAACACGGCCAGAACCAGATAGAGGGACAGAAGCAGGATGCAAAGAATCGTAGTAGCGTTCATGGTACGTACCTCCTTAAGACAGGAAATCTTCATCCGCATCGGTGGAGAAGTCAGATGCTGCGCTGGACTTGCCGCCGAGGGGTTCGCCGTCACGGATCTTCTGCAGGTTGTTCAGCCCACAGGCGATGCCCTTGTTGCCGTTGGAGTTGAAAGCGTAGAAGTTGATGCTGGCACGACCGTACACACCGGAGTAAAACTCGGAGCGGGTCAGGATCGGATTGCAGTCAGCGTCTACGATTCCGGGAGCCGTAGCGGAGTTGGCATTGATGAAGTAGCTGCCAGCGTAAGCCGGATCATCCGGACGCTCGGTGTCGCCGTCACGGAGAGGCGTCTTGATAGCGGCGAGAGGCGGTACGGTGCGACCGTTGCCTTTGAGTTTGGCCTGACCTTCCTCATAGGCCGCCTGAATCGCTGCCTTGATCTTCTGAACGGTCACGGTGTCAGTCTTCGGAATTATGAGACTGACGCTGAACTTCGGGGTGCCGCCGTTGATGGACTTGGCCTCCCAGACATTGGCATAGGACCAACGGGTGTCCTTGCCGGTGATAACCTTCATGGGGTTTGCGAGCTTAGTAGAATTTGACATATTAGTTATCCCCCTTGAAATCATCGATAATGGTTGTCATTGCCGGTCTCTTATCGCTGTCCGGCACCAGCGTGGGTTTTCCTTGAGGCTTGGTGATCAGGCCTCCAAGAATGTCGTTGAACTGTTTCTTTCCGAGAAGTGAGGTCATGGCGGTGACGCCGAGAATCTTGTGTTCGTAGGGGTCGTACCCGGCAGTTGTCACGGCTGCGATGACGGCATTCTCGTCTGTGTACTTGCGGTTGGAGCGGCCCTCGACCAGCTTGTAGCCGGACCACTGTTTACCGCTGATGGCTGACTGAAGCGCATAGTCCTTGATGTCGGAGGCCCAAGCGATCAGCTCGTCGATGCGACCGAGGATTTCTTCGACCTCTTCATCTGTCAGCAGAGGCGGCTGCCTGAACTCGAACTTGGCAAGCTCCATGTTGGCGTTGGCTCTTTCACGGCAGTCAGTCTTGGCCTTGCAGAACTGGCACCATTCGCCGCAGTGGTATTCACCGTCTCCGTTGAAGGCAAGCTCTGCAGTCGGGGCCAAAACCTGATCGGCCCACTCGTAGAGTTCCTCCTTCGGAATGGTGAAAGTGCTGACGTTGGAGCGTCTGGGCTGGTAGATGGTCATGCTGACGGTGTCGATGTCGTAGATGCAGTCGAACAGTTCCAACGCACCGAGGGCGTACAGCTTCATCTGCGGGTTGTCGTCAGCCTCGACCAGAACGCCTCTGCCGTGCTTGTAGTCCACGATGTGGAGCGTCCCGTCTCCGATAATGACGCAGTCGCCGGTGCCGAAGCCCTCCTCGACATACTCGGAGTAGTCGAGCCGCTGTTCGATCAGGACCACGGGGTCCGGGCAGGTCTTCTTGGCTTCTTCAACCAGCTCCATCACGAAGGCCACATAGCCGTTGGCGCATTCCTCCATTTCGGAGTTGTACCAAGTGAGGTCTTCGGTCGGGTCCCTTGCTTCCATACCGAGAGCCGTCCGGAGCTTGAACTCACAAAGAGCGTGGGCGTCGGTACCTTCGGCTGCGAAATCGCTGCCTTTGTCGTCGTAGCCTTCACAGAGCCTTGCCGAAGGTGGGCAGTTGAGCCACCTGTGCGAAGACGATGCAGAGAGAAGTGCGTGCTTAGGCATTTCCGAGCACCTCCGCATCCGCCACCAGAGCCTTGTAACTTGCCGGGTCAACCTCGGAGAGCTTCTTGGCACCGTACTTCAGGAGAAGGTCACGGATCTGAGCGGTGAAGCCATCACGGGACTTTTCTGCCAGAATCGCTCTGACCTCTTCGAGGGTGAGTGCCTTTTCCGGTTCCGGAGCAGGGGCCGCTTCCTCGGTGCCGCTGAATGCGCCGGTCAGCCAGTTGGCGACGTCGTTAATAGAAGATGCAATATCCCGCAACTCCCTGATGGTCGCTTCCATTTCGCTCATTTTGCTCATCACGTTTTTCTCCTTCCTGAGATTGGCTTGTCTGGTTCAGCTGGATCAGCTTCCTCGCCAGACGTCTTGACACTACGCTGATTGCCGTAAGCACTCCGATGAGCTCTTCATCGGTGACGGCTTTGTTGGGTCTGGACTCACTCATTGGCGGTTTCTCCTTTCTGAGGACCTGTGTTGTTTTGCTGTCCTCAGTACCCACTGGAGGGAAACCGGTGTTTTGAACGAAAAAAAACTGAAAAATTTTAGGCCGCCGCAGAATTGCTTCCACGGCGGCCTTTGTTGGGTATTAGATGAAGTCCTTCAGGGCTTCGCGCAGGATGGAGAACACCTTGTTCTTCTGGTAGTTGATGGTCGACTGGCGTTTGCCCATGTCGGCAGCGATTTCACGCTCCGTCTTGCCCTGCATGATAAGCTCGCAGATGCGTCTGCCGTCCGGGTCAAGGCGGTTCAGCTCGTCGTATAGAGCGTCGAGCAGTTCCTTATCCATAAGGATGGACTCCGCAGACGATACGTCGTCGGCCAGCGTGTCACCAAGGGTAAGCTCGTTTTCCTCGCCTCCGATAGGCGTGTCGATGGAAACCTTCTTACCGGCAGCGTATAACGGGCAGCCGGGGCAAACACCGTCACACTTCCAAAGCTGGGCCTTGGTGCAGCGGCACTCGCCGTTCTTCTGGGCATGGTAGCGGGTGTTCCAGATGGGCTGGTAGTATGCCCTGTAAATTTCCTCGCTGACCTCGATAGGGGTCCCGTCGACCGGGATAAAGTACTTCTTGTCGTTGTTTTGCATGAAAATTTTCTCCGTTCGATTTGCTTGGAACGGAGGAAACCTTCATGGTCAGCTGCAAATGGGTATAGAAATCCAACCACAGTCCCGACGGAGATTTCTCCGTTCCGGTCTGCAGCTTCCCGCTCAAAAGGCAGCTGATGATATTTACTTGTGGCCGTCAGGAACCGTTGAGCCACAGGTGATCAGTCGGTGCAGCCCCTGACGGTGAGCAGTTTTCTGTCTTGCTCAGGACAGTTTTTTAGTCGAGATCCACTTCGATGGCGTACAGTTCGCTGAAAATTTCAGGCAGGTCGCTTGGGTTAAGGTCCCAAGTGCCGTGTGCGCCGTAGCGTTTGAAAACAGATTCAACTACTGCTGAGCCCAACTGAGACTCGATGGCAGCAGCGGTGTTTTCAATGTTCACGATCCAGTTGTTACGTTCACGCTTTGTCACTGCTTGTCCCTCCTTGTCAGGTTCAGCTTCCTAATCCGGATAGTAGGCTGTTGATGCTGCCGACCACTCAGCTCCGGATCGTTCATGGCCGGTGAACGAGCTGAGAGGCGTCTTCTGTTGAATGGCGATTGCTTGAAAGTGAGTTTGTGTCGGTTTGTGCCTGTTATTGCCCAATGCTATTGATTTTTAGGCTAGAGTGTGATATAATAAAATATCAAGGCCCACAGGCCGACGGCTCAGTCTCTCTCATCTCCGCCATCCACTAATAAGATACCGAGATGAAAAAGGACTTCCTATAAGCGCAAGGACCATGAAAAAGGACTTTCAGGACTTTTGATAGGACTTTTTCTGAAAGGGGTGATTTGCATAGATTTCGCTCATTTTTGCAGGGGTATATACAACTCTACAGAAGGCGTACCAAATCAAGATGCATTTGTAATTGACGTCTTTAAAGCTGCAGGCAGTAGCTACTCCTTTACAAAGAAAGGTGCCTATAGCAACTCAAATTACGGGGTAAAACTGTTCAATGGCGGCAAGCTTCTTTCGAGGAACCACAGAAGCTCTTTTCCAAATCCGATAAATACTACCGGTCTTGCGAAGTACCTGTCGGAGCATATAAAAAAAGCGTCCGTCAGAACCGTGATGAACTACTTCACGATCCCAACGGACGCAGATATAAATGCTTCGGCTTTGACAAAAGCCCTCGCTGACCAGCTTCAGATAATCATACACGAGCCGGATTCCGATGCTGATGTCGTAGCGACGAACTATCAGCAGTATTTGTCCCAGCCGGAAACGGACGAGCCGTCATTCCATAAGCCGCTCTATGATGGAGATGCTTTCTGGATTGAAACGGCATCTGCCGACCGGCGACATGTCGTTGATTTTTACGAGCACTTCACCCACACATGGAAACTACTTAACTCTGGTAAGGTCGCATGGACGGGCCGAAGGCTTATCTGCATAAACGAGGATTCTATCACTCCATGTGCCATGCAGCTGTCAATTGACATACCGGATACGGCTCCAAATGGACGAGCTGTTGTGTCGGTTGAATTCGATGCCCGTGGCGATGAGGACGCTTTTGAAAGTCATTGGGTTATGGTTGATAAAAACAATAAAGAGTGCTACCCAAACTATTCAAGCCCATTCAATGTAACGATTGTAGTAGAGAACAAGACATTTAAGAGATCTGGAGGTAACTAAATTGGGTAACGAGAACATTGAAAAATGGTCAACATTGAAAGAAGTCCAAGCATACCTTGGCGTTGGCAGAGAAACCATTTTGCAGTGGATCGCTAAAAGAAATATGCCAGCCTATAAAGTGGGTAAGCTGTGGAAATTCAAGCTGTCAGAGGTGGATGATTGGATTCGTTCCGGCGGCGCTGCCGATGATAGCAAAGCTGAAGATTAAGACCGTTTTAGGGGACAGTATTTGTTGTATGATAAAAGTAGCTTGATAGCCAACATAAATGAGGCAAGAAAGGAATTAGAACATGGACAATCAAGTTCATAATCAAATAGTAAGTTTTATATGGGGCATCGCAGATGACTGCCTGCGCGATATTTATGTGCGCGGCAAATACCGCGATGTCATTCTGCCGATGACGGTTATCCGTCGTCTGGACGCCCTTTTGGAAGATACCAAGCCTGCTGTGCTCGAAATGAAGGAAAAGTTAGACGCCGCAGGTATTGACAACCAGTGGCCGGCACTGTGCAATGCCGCAGGACAGGCATTTTGCAATGCATCTCCTTTTCTGCTGAAGGATCTGACCAGCAGAGCAAAGAAACAGACTCTGAAAGCAGATTTCGAGGCATATCTGGACGGCTTTTCTCCGAACGTGAAGGAGATTTTAGAGAAGTTCAAATTCCGCAATCAGATTGATACCATGATTGAGGCGGACATTCTCGGTGCGGTGATTGAAAAGTTCGTGTCCTCGGATATTAACCTCAGTCCCAATCCGATTTATAAGGATGAAGAGAAAACCATCCTCAAGCATCCGGGACTGGACAATCACGGCATGGGCACGATTTTCGAGGAACTGATTCGCCGTTTCAACGAAGAAAACAACGAGGAAGCCGGGGAACATTGGACGCCCCGTGATGTTGTGGAACTGATGGCCGACCTTATCTTCATGCCGATTGCCGATCAGATCAAGGACGCTACCTATTCCTGCTATGACGGAGCCTGCGGAACGGGAGGTATGCTCACCGTGGCGCAGGAGAGACTTCAGACGCTGGCAACAAGGCGCGGAAAGAATGTCTCCATTCACCTGTTCGGGCAGGAGATCAACCCGGAGACCTATGCCATTTGCAAGGCGGATATGCTGCTCAAAGGCGACGGTGAACAGGCAGATCACATCAGCTACGGCTCCACGCTGTCACTGGACGGAAACGCCACCCGGCAGTTTGATTTCATGCTCTCCAATCCGCCATACGGAAAGAGTTGGAAAACAGACGCCGATAAGATGGGCGGCAAAAAGGAGATTCTCGACACCAGATTCAACGCCTACCTTGAAGGCGGCGAACAGCTTACCATGCTCCCGCGCACCAGTGACGGGCAGCTCTTGTTCCTGCTGAACAATGTGTCGAAGATGAAAACGGACACGCCCCTCGGCAGCCGCATTGCAGAGGTACATAACGGTTCGTCCATCTTCACGGGCGATGCGGGAAGCGGCGAGAGTAATGCCCGACGTTATATGATCGAGAACGATTTGGTGGAGGCCATTATCGCCGTGCCGGAGAATATGTTCTACAATACGGGCATCGGCACATTCATTTGGGTGCTTTCCAATAAGAAGGAGGATCGCCGCAAGAGTAAAATTCAGCTTATCGACGCAACGGCGATGAAGTCGGCACTGCGCAAGAACATGGGCAAGAAAAACTGTGAGTTTACCGAAGAAATCCGCAAGGAGATCGTCCGCATTTTCCTCGCAATGGAGGAAAGCGAAGTCAGCATGATTCTGAACAACGAGGACTTCGGCTATTGGAGCGTGACGGTGGAGCGACCGCTGCGTCTGCGCATATACCCCGACAGACCGATTCCGGCAGATACATTCAAGAATTCGGACGAATACGACGGCGTAATTGCTGCTATCGAAAAGGCTGCGAAAACCGCACCGTTGGATGATTGGACTGTCTTTGCCAAGGCTACCAAGCTGAAAGCCGCCGCGTTGAAAAAGGTGCGCCCATTTATCACCGAGAAAGACCCGGCTGCGCAGCCAATCGAGGGTGAACCGGATGTTGATCTGCGCGACACGGAGAATATTCCGTTCACCTATGCGGGCGGCATTGATGCCTTTATGAAAAGCGAGGTACTGACCTATGCACCGGACGCATGGGTGGACGAGAAGAAAACGCAGGTCGGCTATGAGATCAGCTTTACGAAGTATTTCTACAAGCCCGTTGAGCTGCGCCCCATGGATGAAATTTTGAAAAGTCTAAACGACTTGGAGCAGGAAGTCGACGGATTGTTGGCAGAGATATTGGAGGGAGTTGAATGAACAAATATAGTACTCACACTCAATTCCTGGACATATGGATCTCAAAAATCCCTGCACACTGGCAAGCACGCAAAATGAAACACTTATTTTCTGAACGCTCTGAAAAAGGATACCCGAATGAGCCGTTATTAGTTGCGTCTCAGAACATGGGGGTTGTTCCAAAGAACGTATACGGCAACAGAACGGTTGAGGCGCAAAAAGACTTGCATTTGCTGAAACTTGTACATGTAGGTGACTTTGTTATAAGTTTGCGCTCATTTCAAGGGGGACTTGAATACGCTTACTATCAAGGCATAATTAGTCCCGCATACACAATATTGATTCCACACGAACCTATGTCAGGTTCATATTTTCGCTACCTTGCCAAAAGCAAACCATTCATCGGGCTTTTAACATTGTGCGTGACAGGCATTCGCGAAGGGCAAAATATAGACTACGCGAAGTTGAAAAACCATCTTCTCCCCGTCCCACCCCGCGAGGAGCAGGATCAGATTGTGCGCTTTCTGGACTGGAAGGTTTCAAACATCAATAAGCTGATCAATATCAAGAAAAAAGAAATCAAAGCGATTGATGCGCTGAAGCGGTCAATGGTAAGCCATGCGATCACTCGCGGGCTGACAACAGATGCCCCCATGAAGGATAGCGGCGTCAAGTGGCTGGGAGATATTCCGGCCCACTGGAAAATCACAAAACTTCGGCAGATTTTACATCCGGTCAGCGAGAAAAATCACCCGGAATTTCCACTACTGTCAGTTGTCCGTGAACAGGGTGTCATTCTCCGTGATGTCGAGGATAAGGAAGCCAACCACAATTTTATTCCTGATGATTTAAGCGGCTATAAAGTTGTGCGAAAAGAGCAGTTTGCGATGAATAAGATGAAGGCTTGGCAAGGCTCCTATGGCGTTTCGGATTATACCGGAATCATCAGCCCTGCTTACTTCATCTTCGACATTGCTTTTGAGAATTTGGAGTATTTTCACTATGCCATCCGCAGTAAGGTTTATGTGAATTTTTTCGCCCAGGCGTCCGATGGTATTCGTGTTGGGCAGTGGGATTTACAAATGGATAAAATGAAGGAGATCCCATTCATTGTTCCGCCTGCGGATGAGCAGATTGCCATTGTCAAATATATAAAGCAGGCACTGCCCCAATATGATGCTGCAATCGAAAAATTGACAGAAGAAGTTGCTGTGCTTGAAGAATGTAAGAACAAGGTTATTGCTGATGCCGTCACTGGCAAGATTGATGTCCGTGGCATCGATATCCCGGAATACGAGTTTGTGGATGAATACACTGATACGGAGAACGAGGGCGGCGGCGAAGAAGAAATTGAGGAACAGGAGGGTGCGGAGTAATGACTGTTGAAAAGGCGGGCGGCTATATTTCCGAATTAGAGTTTAATACTGGCGAAAAAGTTCAAATAAACCGCAATGATATTGTCGTTTTTGTCGGCCCTAATAATGCAGGAAAAAGTCAGTCGTTGAAAGATATTTATACATTAACCGGTAAGAAATTGCCATCGGTTGTGATATCCAATGTAAAAATAACTAAAAGCAATCTCCCTTTTGAATCTTTGCTGGACTCTGTTTCTGTTGGCAAAAAACAGGGTCGCTATACTACTTACAGCTTTATGGGGCACAGCATCAACTATTGGGATACTACAGCGCAAAATTTTCCCAATGAGCCTTGCTTTGGAGATTTCCGAGATTTATTTGTTGCTAATTTACATACCGAAGCCCGATTAAGCATATGTAATGCTGCCTCTTCTATTGCACGAAATGCAGATAAACAGCACCCTATCCATTATGCCGCATTTGAGCCGCGTTACAGAAAGTGGTTGGCTTCAAATTTCAAAAAAGCCTTTGGTACAGAAGTGATTCCCAATACACAATTTGGCGGTCAAATCCCTTTGTGTATTGGTGAACCGGTTAAATTAGAAGGGGAATTCGAAGATGAGCAAGTGCGCCAAGAAGCATATGCTGCAATATTGAACGAGTATAAGCAAGTTCAAAATCAGGGTGATGGAATAAAAAGTTTCACGGGTATTCTCCTGTACCTTATGCTCGATTATTTCTGTACATATTTGATTGATGAACCAGAGTCATTCCTCCATCCACCCCAGGCTCGTATTATGGGGCAAATTATTGGAGAAACTCTTGGTGGTCAACAGCAAGCATTTATTTCGACCCATAGTGAAGAAATAATAAAGGGCTTATTGGATGCCAGTCCAGAACGCATAAAAATCATACGGATAACCAGAAATGGTGACACAAATGCGTTTTCTCTATTGGAAAATCAGAAATTCCAGGAAATCTGGTCAGATCCGCTTCTGAAATATTCTAATATAATGACCAGCCTGTTTCACCAAACTGTGGTGCTATGCGAGAGTGACTCAGATTGCAAAATGTACTCAATCATCGAAAACCATATAAAGCAAAAGCAAGGGAAATATTCAGAAACATTATTTATTCATTGCGGTGGCAAACACCGTATGGCTAAGATAGCAAAAGCACTACGTTCTCTTAATATTAGCATAAGATTAGTCCCGGATATTGATGTCTTGAATGATGAGTCTGTCTTCAAGGGCATTGTTGAAGCTTTTGGAGTAGCTTGGACTTCAGTAAGCACAGATTACAAAATAATAATTTCGAATCTTCATAGCGCAAAAGAGTCTGTTGTCCGCAGCGTTGCGAAATCAGAAATCACACGCATACTGGATGGATCAACAACCAAAGACCTTTCTGGCGGAGAGATTAGTGAGATCCGTAATGTAATAAGTACAGAGTCAAAATGGAAGGTTTTGAAAACATCTGGATTTAGATCACTGCCCGCAGGAGATGCAACCGCAGCATATGGACGACTGAATTCTGCCTTGTGCGAAGCGGGGATACACCTCGTTCCTGTCGGTGAATTGGAATGCTTTATTAAGACGGTAGGTGGTCATGGCCCAGAATGGGTAAATGCAGTTCTGGAAACATATCCCGATTTGAATGATGTAGTGTACACCGATATTCATGATTTTATCGCTGGAATGAACTTGTAAAATGGGGGTGTGATTATGTTTACCAACACCAAAGAAAGCGGACTTGAAACGCTTATCGTAAAATGGCTTGCTGAGCACAACGGCTATGAGGAAGGCTCCAACGCCGATTACAATAAAGAGTATGCCATAGATGAGACTCGTCTGTTCCGCTTTCTGCAAGATACACAGCGGTCGCAAATGGACAAGCTGGGCGTGTTCAAGTCCGAGCAGAAAAAGCGCCAGTTCCTGAACCGCCTGCAAGGCGAAATTGCAAAGCGCGGTATCATTGATGTGCTGCGTAACGGCATCAAGGTGTATCCGGTCGACCTCATCATGTTTTATCTAACGCCGACCGAGAACAATGCCAAGGCACGGGAGATGTTTGAAAAGAACATTTTCAGCGTGACTCGTCAGCTCCGCTATGCACAGGATGCTGGGAAGCTGGCCCTTGATATGTGCGTTTTTATAAACGGTCTGCCTGTTATCACCTTTGAGTTGAAAAACCAACTTACAAAGCAGAATGTAGACGATGCTGTGCAGCAGTACAAAGATGACCGCGATCCGCGCGAGTCGCTTTTTACCTTCAAACGCTGCATGGTGCATTTTGCCGTAGACGATGCCCGGGTCAAGTTCTGCACGAAACTTGCCGGACAAGACAGCTGGTTTCTGCCATTTGACAAGGGATACAATGATGGAGCAGGTAACCCGCCGAATCCAGACGGCCTTATGACCGATTATCTTTGGAAGGATATTCTCACCAAGGAAAAACTGACGCTGATTATAGAAAACTACGCGCAGGTCGTTGTCGAGGTGGATGAGGACACCAAAAAGAAAAAGGAAAAGCAGATTTTCCCCCGCTACCATCAGCTCGATGTTGTAACGAAGCTGCTTGCCGATGTGAAAACAAATGGTGTCGGAAAAAAGTATCTTATTCAGCACAGCGCAGGCAGTGGAAAATCCAACTCTATCGCATGGCTTACTCACCAGCTTATCGGGCTGGAACAGGACGGCCGCCCGATGCTGGATTCCGTTATCGTAGTCACTGACCGCCGGATTCTTGACAAGCAGATTCGGGATACAATCAAGCAGTTCATGCAGGTCGGCAACACGGTCGCATGGGCGGAGCACTCCGGCGATCTTACGAAATCCATTACAGATGGAAAGCGTATTATCGTGACCACGATTGAGAAGTTCCCGTACATCGTTCCACAGATTGGAGCAGAACACAAGGATAACCATTTCGCCATTATCATCGATGAGGCCCATTCCGGACAGAGCGGAAGAAACTCTGCGCAGATGAACCTTGCACTTTCAGGGCTTGCTTCTGATGACGAGATGGATAACGAGGATAAGATCAACGCCATGATGGAAGGGCGTAAACTGCTGAACAATGCCAGCTACTTTGCGTTTACCGCAACCCCAAAGAATAAAACGCTGGAAACATTCGGCGTTCCATATCAGGACGGTGACGATGTTAAACACAGACCTTTCCACGTTTATACGATGAAGCAGGCGATCCAAGAAGGGTTCATTCTGGATGTGCTGCAATACTACACGCCTATCGACAGCTTCTATAAGCTGATGAAGACCGTCGAGGATGACCCGATGTTCGATAAGAAGCGGGCACAGAAGAAGCTGCGCAGCTTTGTGGAAAGCGACAGCTATACCATTGCCAAGAAAGCGGCTATGATGGTAGATCATTTTCACGAACAAGTCATTGCCAAAGGAAAAATCGGCGGGCAGGCTCGCGCTATGGTCGTGACCTCCAGCATTCCTCGCTGTATCGAATATTATTACGCCATCAATAAATGCCTTGCGGATAGGCGCAGTCCATATAAAACGATTATCGCCTTTTCTGGGGAGAACAAATACCAGGGGCAAGAACCGCCGCTTACATCTGCCGGATTGAACGGTTTTCCTGATGCTAAGATACCGAAAGAATTCAAAAAGGACCCGTATCGCATTCTCATCGTTGCGGATATGTTTCAGACGGGCTTTGACGAGCCGCTGCTCCACACCATGTATGTGGATAAGATGCTCTATGATATCAAGGCTGTGCAGACGCTTTCCCGACTTAACCGCTGCTGCCCGAAAAAGTATGACACTTTTGTCCTGGACTTTGCAAACAAGCCGGAGATGATTCAGGAGTCTTTCTCTCGGTATTATCACACGACGATTTTGTCCGGCGAAACCGACCCGAACAAGCTGTACGACCTCGTTGCAATTATGGATGAGTATTAGATATTCACCAATGAGGATGTGGAGCGACTGGTAAATCTGTATCTTGACGGTGCAGACCGTGATAAACTCGACCCGACCCTCGATGCCTGCACTGCCATCTATAAACAGCTTGATACAGATGATCAAATCAAATTTAAGAGTGCAGCAAAGTCATTTGTGCGCACCTATGGCTTTCTCGGAGCAATTTTGCCGTATGGCAATGCCGACTGGGAGAGGCTATCCATCTTCCTCAATCTGCTGATACCGAAGCTGCCGTCACCACGAGAGGACGATCTTTCGCAGGGTATTCTTGAAACGATAGACCTTGAAAGCTATCGCAACGAGGCGCGTGAGGTTATGTCCATCAAGCTGGAAGATTCAGATACAGAAGTTGATCCGGTACCGGCAGGAAAAGTAGGTCATATTGTTGAGCCGGAGATGGATTTGCTTTCAGTCATTCTGTCAAATTTCAACGATATGTTCGGCAATATCAGCTGGAATGATGCAGATAATGTGCGCAGACAGATTCTTGAAATTCCTGCGATGGTATCGAGGGATGAAAAATATCAGAACGCCATGAAGAACTCCGACGAGCAGAGTGCGCGGCTTGAAAGCGAGAGGGCTTTGCAGCAGGTCATCTTTGCAATCATGGCTGACAATATGGAGCTGTTCAAACAGTTCCAAGACAATCCTTCGTTCAAAAAATGGCTGTCCGACCTTGTATTTAATCTGACCTATAATAAGGATGGAAAGCCATATAAGCCGCCACAGCAGGAGCATAATCAGGGAAATCAGGATACCGCGCAACAACCATAATTATCGACATAACAATGAAACTGTTTAACAATACAGCTTAGGAGAAAAAGAATAGATACCGAAAGGTGGGAGGGCAATGAGCGATTCTTTTGACAAAACATTGAGAGGAAAACACTTCGACGAGGTTTTTACCGAAGTGACTCATACTGAGACGTTAGGACTTAAAAACCCAGAACAACTGCGCTTATTTCACCTGAATGTCAACAATAATGCTTTTTCATCCGATAAGCTGGAGCAGTTTTTGAGAAGAAATATCGGACTATATGTATTTTCCCGCGCACAGATCGAGGAATACAATATTGAGGGTGATGCATATAGCGTTGGTATGGATGCCCTTGATATTATGAAGCGGAATGGCAATCCCGGACAAAAAGGTACAGGGAATGACCTCGGTGAAATTCTGTTATATGTGTTTTTGGAGCAGGTACTTGGTGCTCCGAAAATCATGAGCAAGGTGGAACTTCAAACCGGAGCCAAACAATACGGAAGCAAATGTGACGGAATTCATCTTCTCTCTTTGGAGCAGGAATTTGGAATGCCGTATTACCATATGGTGTTTGGCACCTCCAGCATTGTGGGTGATATGAAAAAAGCTGTTGACACTGCCTTCGACGCCATTGTTGAGATCGAAAAGCAAAGCACACAGGAGCGCACCCTTGCTGAAAACACGGTATTCAGCAAGTCCTTTGATAAAGACACGGTTCAGAAAATCAAAGACCTGCTTATTCCGAGTAAAGGACAGTCGATCCCGTATGATACAGCCTATGGCGTTTTCCTTGCGTATAATCTCGGTCTCAATCCTGCTAATTACAGTGCGGTAGACTTCCGACGTGCACTGACTCAGAAAATGGATACAGATATTCGCAATCATGCGGCATATATAGCCAGCAAGATTAATGCCCTTGGCCTCGGAAACCACTCGTTTTATTTCTACATTCTGCCACTCAACGATGCAGATGCTGAAAAAACACAAATCATGGACCGTGTGATGAATGGGGGTGGCAGACCTTGAGCAATCAAATACTGCATAACCTTGGCGATGCCATTTTCGGGGACATTGACAACAATCCCTTCCTGAATGAACTCTACGACGACATCCTTTATAACTATGCCATCACCAAATTTAACCTCACTGATAAACGGCAGATGCGGGAAATTGATGTGGTGTCGGCCTTGCGGTTTGCCGACTTGCTGTCCAAGTCGACACATGCGATGAACCGGGACAAGCATAAAATGTGGGCGCAGGAGATAATCATCCTGCTGTATTCTCTGTATCCGGACAATCCTGATGTAAAGTTCTATGCCGGATCAGTGTTCGCAAACACCGGGAACTATCAGGCAAGAAGGATAATCGATAGCGACTTTTACGGCACGACCGCATTAGAGCGTTTCTTCGCTGAATACCAGAATGATTATTTGACAATTCCTGCAGCACCGGAACTTCGGTTCTTCGGCGCACAGAAAAATGCTTACGATCATCTCTCGGATGATCACTTCAGCTATTCTGGTCCGACATCTATGGGTAAGTCCTTCCTCATGAGAATGTACATCAAGGACCAGATACAGCATGGGGTAAAAATGAACTTCGCCCTGATTGTCCCAACAAAGGCACTGATCAATGAGATCTACAAGCAGGTCATTGACGAGGACCTTAAGAACCTTTTGTCGGAGCACAATTATAAGGTGGTCACCGCCGCCGGGGATATCGCTTTGGAGGGCAAGCATAACTTCATACTTGTGCTGACTCCGGAACGACTGTTATATCTGCTCATCAGCAAACCGGATTTGCAAATCGACTATCTATTCATCGATGAAGCGCACAAACTGTCCGGAAAAAATAGCCGTGGGCCGTTCTACTATAAAACCGTGGATATGCTTCTCAAAAGGAAGAAGAAGCCGCACTTCGTCTTTGCCTCACCTAATATTCCAAATCCAGAGGTATATCTAAAGTTGCTGACAGACATCGAAACCGACGGTGATGATAGCCACCTATGTTCCACTTTTTCACCGGTGGCCCAGATTAAGTTCAGCATCGACCTCAACAATTTCACAGTCAGCGTATATAACGACCATACCGGTGAGTTGGATTACCTTGCGGAAATCAAAGACAGAAACGCTTCTCTGGTTTCGTTCCTTCTGATGTTTGAAAGAATAAACCGGGAAATCCCCTTTGAGCGAAAGCAGCAGACCATCGTTTATTGCAACGGTAGAAGTAAGGCGATTGAAAATGCGCTTGCTTTTGCAGATCAGCTTTCGGAAATTCAGGATAATGACCTGAATGCACTGGCAAGGGATATCACGAATGAAGTTCACGGCGACTACTATTTGGCCCAGATTATAAAAAAGGGCATCGCATATCACATTGGATACCTACCAGCTGCCATCAGAATGCGTATCGAGGACATGTTCCGTCGTGGCAAAATCACGACTATATTCTGTACCAGCACCTTACTTGAGGGTGTCAACCTCCCAGCGGATAATCTGTTCATTACCGATAACAAGATTTCCCGAAAGGTGATGACGCCGGTTGACTTCCGAAACCTGATAGGACGTGTCGGACGCATCCGTTTCAACCTTTACGGGAATGTATTCTTCGTCTCGCAGGGTGAAAAGCTGAAACAGGAAGACTATGTGGACCTTTTGAAGAAAGAGGTCCCGAAGCAAACGCTTTCTATCGAGGCTGGACCGAAGAGCCTAACAAACGCCGAAAAGAAATATGTCGTCGAGGCACTACTGCAGGGCAATATTGAACTCGTAAAAAGAAATGACGCACAGTCAGAGGAAGCCTATGTAATGATGCGTAAGTTTGCCCTCATTCTTTTACGGGATATTATGCAGGACAACGACAGCCTTGTAAGGCGTGAGTTCTCTAATCTGCTGACACCCAAGGACGAAGCGAAAATACGAGAAGCCTTTACTGATCCGTTCACAGAACCGGATGATGATATCAACACCTCGGTGGATCAGACGAAAAACCTACGTGCCGCTATCGCAATGGGCTTGAAATACCCTGACCGTGTAGATGGCAGGTTCAACTATGACGACGTTTTGGCTTTCCTTGAAAAGCTGAGTCGGATCTTCAAATGGGGAAAGTATGAAGCCTCCACACTCGGAAAGCCGACGCTCCTGCGCTGGTATGCGGTTGTTCTTATTCAATGGATGGAAGGTACTGGCCTTAGCAATATCATGAAAAAGGCACTGGAGTACCGGCAGCAGCACCGGGATAACTTCTGGGTGAACCGAGGCCAGAAAGAATACTATGACGATGGACTCCGGCACCGCAATATCGTGTTTGCCGACACCTTGGAGGTCATTGATAACATTGTGCTGTTCAGTATTTCAAACTACTTCCTTCGCTTCTCGAATGAGTATAAGACGGTCCATCAGCTGAAGGAGTTTGATAACAACTGGTACGAATTTGTAGAATACGGAACGACGAATCCAATAACAATCCTTCTTCAGCGGAACGGATTCTCTCGTGAGGTATCCACATATATCCGGAACAACAAGGATGAGTTTATTATCGAAGGGCCGGATGGAAAATGGCATCTGAGCACGGCATTGCTTGAATGCTCAAATACTAACGCTCGAACAGAGGCGTCGAGTGTACTATACAACATGCCGGAGCTGTTTATAGCTGAAAGCGGTAATGTGTAAAAGTAAGATAGACTACACGATATCCCGAACTTATTCGTAGATTAAGCAGGAGGAACGGTGAATGCAACAGATATTTAGCAACACGACTTTAACAGTCAATCAGTTGATCGAAAAGATCGATACAGGAGAACTTGGCCTTCCGGAACTTCAGAGGCCGTTTATCTGGAAGGATTCAAAGGTGCGTGATTTGTTCGATTCCATGATGTGCGGGTACCCCATCGGTTATTTGATGTTGTGGGAGTGTCCTACGCTTGAAAAGAAGAAAACCATCGGAACAGACACCCACAACTATGAATCTCCGAAGCAGGTAATCATTGATGGCCAGCAGAGACTGACCTCCCTTTATGCCGTTATGAAAGGGAAAAAGGTCATCAATTCAAAATACGACGAGAAGTCTATCGTGATTTCCTACTGCCCGGTGAAGAATAAGTTCGAGGTTGGTTATCAGGCGACGAAAAAAGACCCTGAATGGATCTACAACATCAGCGAAGTGTTCACTACATCGAATATTACAAAGCTGATCATCAACTTTACCAAGAGGCTGGATGAATATCGGTCCTCCAAAGGTGAAACGCTAAGCGACGAGGAACAAGATCTGATTTCCGAAAACATCACTGCGCTTTCAAATTTGAAACAACACACGCTTCCGGTATTTGATATCAAGGCCAACGCTGAGGAAGAGGATGTTTCAGAGATCTTTGTTCGTGTCAATTCCGGCGGTGTTGCTTTGAAGCAGAATGACTTTATTCTGACGCTCCTCTCGCTCTATTGGGATAAGGGCCGAAAAGAGATCGAGCAGTTCAGCATGGAGTCAACATACCCATCCAAAGACAAGATCACATCGTACAATCAGCTTACCGAGGTTACAGCGCAGGATGTCATCCGTGTGGTCATGGCTTATGCATTTGACAGAGCCCGTTTGAAATATGGGTATAAACTGCTTCGTGGAGCTGACTTTGATAAAAAAGGCGCTGTTGATGAAACTCTGCGTGATCAGCGTTTCGATGTGCTTAAGGCAAAGCTCCCAGACGTTCTAAACATCCACAACTGGCACGAGTTCTTGAAATCTATCATGAATGCCGGTTATCTGTCCGGTGATCTGATCCTTTCGGGAAACGCAATCTACTACACCTATGCATTCTACCTCATCGCAAAGTATAGGTTTAATGTGTCGTACAACGAGAATTTGCATTTAACATCGCTGTGGTTTTTCTATGCGTCTCTTGTCTCGCTCTATACTGGATCATTTGAATCCACGGTCGAAAACCACCTGAACTCTATCAAGGAACTAACATCGCTGGAAGAATACAAGCGGTTCATTTTGTCGAGGGTTGAGGAGCGGCTTACAAACGACTACTTCGATATTACTCTTATCGGTTCCGAGGGCTTGGCAGTATCGGGCCGAGGCAATAATGCTTGGAACGCTTATGTAGCCGCCTTAAACATTCTGAATGCTAAAATCCTGTTCTCGAAGAGTAATCTGCTCGTCAGCAAACTATTCGAGCCCGGTACCGACGGTAAGAGAAAGTCACTGGAGAAGCATCACCTTTTCCCGAAGGCTTATCTGAAGACGCTGGGATATAACGACGCTAAGATCAACCAGATGGCTAACTACGCCTTCATCGATTGGAAGGATAATATGGAGATACTCGATGAGGCTCCCTCGATTTATTATCCTGTTGTTTGTGAGGGCCGCAGCCCTGAAGAAATCCAGCGTATGGAAGAAGAAAACGCACTTCCGTACGGTTGGGAGAATATGCCTTATGAGGACTTCCTGATTGAGCGCAGAAAGCTGATGGCGGCAAAAATTAAAGCTGCATTTGAACAGCTGAAGAAGAATGTTGAGTGATCACGAATGAAAATCGGACGAAATGACCCATGCCCATGTGGTAGCGGAAAGAAATATAAGCATTGCTGTCTTTTGAAGGAATCCATGAGTACCGGTGATCTGATTAGGGCTGCTGTTCAGAATGCCGGTTACAAAGAGGACATCGCAAATGTCCTTTGCAATTTGAGTGAATATATGAAGCGGAAACAATGGTGGGGTGCTTGCCATGCAAGCTGTTCTGCCTTATATGTTGCGCTTTCTGAACTGGGGTATTCTCCCAAGCTATGCATAGGAGAAATGCTCGGGCAAGGTCTCTATTTCGATCACTCATGGATAGAACTTGATGGCCAAATCCTCGATATCGCAATCAGCATGACTCTTTTGGGAGGCGCACCAGTCTCTGAGCCGATTGTGTTCGGAAAGAATATCCGAAGTGGTAAGGAGCCTGTGATAAAGTACGGGGTTCCCGGACGTGGTATCGAAGGAGAAACGCTGGTCGTTAATAGCCTTCCGTTTGTAGATTACATGGACGGATTCCCAGATGAGAAGAGCGGCTTATGGGGAGTGGTTCAAGAACTTCTCGGAAGAAAAGTAGACATACCGGATCTGCGGGAAAAATACAAAGATGTGAAACGTGCTATTGTACGTGAATAAGTGGAGCAGCAAACATTTTAATTATTCCACACTATTTAATTATTCCTCCGGCAGCCGTTTTGGAGGGGTAAGTTCCATAGGCCACAGAACCGGCCAGCAACAATCGAATAAACAGAAAAAGGGCTTCCGAAGCTCTGCTGTAAAACACAGCGGAACCTCGAAAGCCCTGTATTTCAAGCCTTTTTCAGCCTTATGTGCCGGAGAAGGCTTTTTCTGTTTGTATCAAAGACAGCGTTTTTATAGATCCACCATATAATACTGGCTCTGATGGCTTTGTATATAACGATAACTTCAATTTTACAATTGAAGAATTAGCCACAAAGTTAAGTATCGATGAAGAAGATGCAAAGAGAATTCTTGATCTAACCAAAAGAGGTTCTGCTTCGCATTCAGCATGGCTTATGTTTATGTACACACGTTTATTATTAGCGAGAGATTTGCTTACAAACGATGGTGTGATCTTTATTTCTATCGATGACAATGAGGAAAGTAATTTAAAACTTATATGTGATGATGTATTTGGAGAAGAAAATTATCTTAATACATTTACTTGGATAAGCAACATTACTGGAAGACAAATTTCTGGTATTGGTGCAGCAAAAACTCATGAGAGTATCCTTACTTATTCTAAGAAAATAGATTTAGCACCAGAACTTACAGTTAATATCGACATAGCAAAAAACAAAATGCCTGATGCGTATAAGGGCTTTAATCTTGACTTACGGGAAGATGATATAGGGAAATTTGCTATTGGAGATACATTATACAATCATAATAGAAAATTTAATGAAGAAACACGACCAAATCTTGTTTTTTCTATCTTTTACAATCCTGAAACGGAAGAAATAGTTACAGGCAATATAGGAGACATTTTTGAAGGATTTGTAGAAATATTGCCCCATCCAAATGGAGATGGAATACATAAGTATCATGCATGGAGATGGTCAAAAGAGAAAATAAAAAATGAAAACTATAATTTAATAGTTCTTCCTAAAACCAAAGGCTATGAAATTTTTACCAAGCGAAGAAATTTTAATACTACACTATTAAAAGACTTAATAACAAATATTTCCAATGGCGATGATGAGGTCAAAAAACTATTTGATGGGAAAAAGGTTTTCGAATATCCAAAATCAACCGATTTGATAGGAGTGCTAATTAACTCAATAAATGAATGTAACATTGTTATGGACTTTTTTTCTGGTTCCGGTACAACCGCTCATGCAGTTATGCTGCAAAATGTAGAAGATGGAAAACAAAGAAAATTCATTTCCATTCAGTTACCAGAAGCTATTGATAAAAAAGATACAGCTTACAAGATTGGATATAAAACCATAGATGAAATTGGATCAGAAAGAATAATACGTGCAGCAAAAAAGATAAAAAAAGAAAATCCTAGTACAACTGCAGACCTCGGATTCAAGCACTACACCCTTGAGGAGCCAAATAGAACCACACTTGATAAGTTGGAGAAATTTGTTCCTGAAGATCAAGGTATGGTCCTTACCAACGATATTCTAACGGACTTTGGAACACAAACTGTACTAACAACATGGCTTGTCAGGGATGGATATGGGTTTAATGCTGATGTAAAAGCTATAGATTTTGAAGGATATATCGGTTATTATATTGACAAGCATCTTTATCTTATAGATGCCAATATCACAGATGCAGCAATTGCGGCCATCGTAGATAAATACGAAATGGATGGGAATTTCAATGCTGAGAACGTGGTTATTTTTGGATATAGTTTTATTTGGACAAAGACAGAAGAATTAAAGATGAATTTAGCAAGGCTCAAAGATACGGAGAAAAACCTTCGTATAAACTTTGATATTCGTTATTAAGGAGGCGTTTTATGGAATTAATCCTCCAACAACAATTGCCACATCAACAGAAAGCTGTCGATGCTATTGTTGATGTATTTAAAGATGCATATATTACTGCACCAACTCAGTTTTATACTAACCCGACCTTTTCTTTAAAAGATGCTCATATTGCGAATAATATAAGAACCTTGCAAAGTGTCCTTCCAGCAGAATATCGTTCAAGCGTACCAATCTCAGAAAGTGATTATCTTAATCTTGATATAAAAATGGAAACAGGTACAGGAAAGACTTATGTATATACGAAAACGATTTTTGAAATGCATAAGAGATATGGATTTAACAAGTTTATTATTGCAGTACCTTCCTTGGCTATTAAAGCTGGTACAGAACAATTCTTGAATGAACCTTATGTAAGGCGTCACTTTACTGATAGTTGTGGTTATGGCACTGAAATTGAAACGCTGGTTTTAGAAGCACCAAAGAAAAAGAAAAAAGGGCACTCGTATTTTCCTAGCGTTGTAAGTGACTTTGTGAAAGGCTCTTGCCAAAACACAAAGAAAATCTATGTTTTGCTTGTTAATATGCAGTTGTTAACAAGCAACTCAAAGAAGAATGGAAAAGATACCGGCTTGTTATGGCGTGACGATTATGATAATGCTGTTGAGGGGTTCTATAGACCTTTTGAGGCAATAGCTTCTACAAAGCCAATTGTTATGATTGATGAACCACATCGTTTTTCTCGTGATCAAAAAGCTTTCAAAACAATACTTGAACAAATAAAACCACAAGCTATTATTCGCTATGGTGCCACATTTCCAGAAACAACATCTGGAAGTGGTAGAAAGAAAACCATTATAAGAGATTATCAAAATCTGTTATATGATTTGAATGCTTGTGCCTCCTTCAATCAGGGACTTATAAAAGGCGTTGCCAAAGAACATTTTGAACCGGTTTCAAAGAAAGAAGAGAAAGTGAAAATTACTTCTATTGATAGCAAAGAAGCTGTGCATTTTCAGTACAAAAAGAAAGATGAAGCAACAAAAACATTCACTTTAAAAACAAGTGATTCTCTTGCTATAATGAACGATGCTTTTGAAGGCGTTACTATTTCTGCAATTGATAAAACAAGTGTTGAATTCTCTAATGGAATAGTCAAGCACTCAGGTGAAGAACTTGATGTTGATATTTATATGACCTCATATCAAGAGCAGATGCTCCGTCTTGCTCTTCAACGTCATTTTGAAACGGAGAAAGAGAATTTTTGTAGCAGAAAATATAAAATTAAAACTTTGGCATTATTCTTTATAGATGATATTACCTCTTACAGAATGGGTGATGATGGCAAAAATCCATACCTTCTTACTATATTTGAAACCCTGTTGAAGGAACAGATTGAAAAAACAATTTCTTCTCTTGATGAACATGATGTTGAATACAAAATATATCTTGAAGCAAGTCTTGCAGATATTAGTGCTTGTCATGCCGGATACTTTTCACAGGATAATAGTGACTCTGACGAAAATATTGCAAAGGAAGTTGATGTGATTCTTCATGGAAAGAAACAGTTATTGTCATTAAAAAATAAAGATGATAGTCCAAATACACTTCGTTTCTTGTTTTCTAAATGGACATTGAAAGAAGGATGGGATAACCCAAATGTTTTCACTATCGCTAAGCTCCGCTCAAGTGGCAGCGAAAATAGTAAACTTCAAGAGGTAGGTCGTGGTTTAAGGCTTCCGGTGGATGAAAATGGTAACAGAATATCAAATGAAGAGTTTACCCTCAATTATATTGTTGATTTTACTGAAGCAGACTTTGCACAAAAACTTGTGGATCAAATAAATGGAGAACTTCCACAGGCAGCTACCATTTCAGAAGAAAAACTAGAAGCAGTGGCTCAAAAACTTGGAAAGACAAGTGATGACTTATTTGATGAGCTGTATGACAAGCATTACATCGATAGACACAATAATATTAAATCTGAAACGCGTGATTTATTCTTTGCACAGTATCCTGATTTTGCTGCTGGTTTATCAGCCGGAAAGATAAAAGACCGAAACAAGGAAAAACCAAAGCCTGTAAAGATTCGCAAAGCTGTTTACAATGAAATAAAAGAATTATGGGAAACTATAAATCACAGATATCTGCTATTTTATGATAATGATTTGAACGATAACATAGACGATGTCGTTCTCGCTCTTTTTGAAAAACCAGGAGTCTTTACGGATTTAGTAATGCGCAGCGAACGTGATAAAGTCGGAAGTAATGGAATGGAAATGAATGTTGTTAGAGAAACCGGTGTTCAGTATGTTATTTACAAGACTATTCCATATGGTGTTTTCTTAAAAAGAATTTCAACTGCAACAAATCTTCCCATCGAGGTTTTGCATTTGGCACTATGCAAGTATGCAAAGAAGCATGGCACTGACTTCACTTCACATCTCAATGAGAATTCTGTCGCTGGATTCTGTGCTGAATTTACTAATTGGAAAAACGAGAACTTGCAAGGTAAATTTAGATATGAACGAAGTAAGGCTCCTCTAGGTGCTACTGCTCTCACTTATGCCGATGGAATGGTAAGAAATGAAATATCACAAGGAAGAATTGGAACGAAACTCGTGCCGGGTATTCCAAGTGAAAAGTATCTGTATGATGCTTATGCGTACGATTCTACTTTGGAAAAAAATAATATCACAGCAGATATCGAAGAAGTAATTGTGTACGGAAAAATTCCTCGTTCTAGTATTGCTATACCTACAATTACGGGCGGTATGTATAGTCCAGACTTTATGTATGTTGTTAAGCATAAAAACGGAGACCGGGAACTCAATATTATTGTTGAAACAAAAGATGTTGAAAATAAGACCGACCTTAGAGGAACAGAAAAAGCAAAAATAGATTGTGCCAAAGTGTTCTTTGATATGTTAATTGCTGATGGTTACACTGTTTATTTTAGAGACCAGCTGGGCAACAAGCAAATGGCTCAAATTATCAATGAAGTCATGAAGGATGTTGATCTATGAATAAAAGTGAAATATTGGATTTAATTTTACTTAAGCAAGAAGGCTCATATTGGGATTTCAAAAGAGAATGGTATTTCCAGGATAAAAAGGCAGATTTACTCCATGACATCATTTGTATGGCAAACAACCTATCGAATAGAGATGCCTATATTATTGTCGGGGTTGATGAGGAAAATGATTATTCATTTTCCTCTGTAAAATCCGATCCAAACAGAAAGAATACACAACAATTGGTTGATTTTATTCGAGAGAAACATTTTGCAGGTGGTATCAGACCGATCGTCAGTGTTGAAAGTCTTGACTTTGGCGAAATTGAAATAGATGTAATTGTTATACATAACAGTGATGCAACGCCATTTTACTTAACTGAAAACTTTCAATCTGTAATGCCTAATAACATTTACACACGAGTAATGGATTCTAATACGCCGAAAAATAAATCCGCTGATTTACCACATATTGAAACACTGTGGAAAAAGCGTTTCGGATTGCTTTCATCACCATTGGAAAGAATGATGATCTATCTAAAAAATCCTGATTTGTGGAAAAACTCTCCAAACGATTACCCTACAAAAAAACAGTATTACAGGTTTTTTCCTGAATTTACAATCGAGACTGTTCATGATGAAAGCAAAAATGGATATCAGTATTATCTATTTAACCAAACGGATATTCATCCTAGATGGTATGACATCAACTTGTATTATCACCAAACAATGCTTGCTTCATTAGAAGGTCTATCTCTTGATGGAGGGCGTTATTTTACACCATCGCCCAAAACAGATGGAATCTCATTAACACAATACCATCATTGGGATATTTCGTTTAAGTATTATATCAAAGACTCTATTGAATATATTGTTCATAAGTTTTACTATAATTCGGATGGTGACGATGAAACGATTGCACATGATCGATTTATGAAGTGTATTTTGGTATTTGAAACGAATACTGAAAAAGAAGAATTTAAACACTTTGTTGCGAACAATTGGGGAAACAAACCAAAATACAATAAAAATATTTGGATGCCTTATTTTAGAAAAATCGAGGGTTATAATATAGAGGTTTTAAAGGAAGAATTCTTTAATTCACAGATATTACAGAAAATGCTTGTTGAGTTTCGTAACATAAAGTAATAAGCAAATATTTCTATTATTAAAGTTTTTTTGGAAGAAGGTGGCGTTTTGAAAGCAAAAAAATGGTTAACCATAATTACTTTGATTATTTCACTAATATCTTTGTTAATTGCACTTCTGATTGGTAAAAATAGCAACTGCATATATTATGATGTTTCAATGGCTCTTTTGGGAAGTGCAGTTCTCGGATTCATAATGTCATTAACAGAATATTATGTCGAAAGACAAAAGGCAATGGAGGAATTCTGGATTCAGGCCACCCAGGTATTGAAAGAATTGAGAAAAATTAAGCATATAGATCTTGATGCTCCTCTTAATTTAATCATAGAAGCACTTGGAGAAGAACGTTCAAATGAATTGAATCAAATGTTTGCTATGTTGCCTGAAAACAAAATAATTCACCACGAAGCTAAAACAAAGTTGATTTCTTGGTATGAAGAGAATATACCACTACCACGTCTTTTTGACGAATATACAGATATCGACAATAAAATAGAAGAATTCTATAAGGCACAAATGGATAGCTACAAACAGTCCTTTATGCACTGTATGGAGAGTTATCAAATAGCTTCAACAGTAGCGTTAGGATCATTAAACAACGCTTATGGTAACTTAGATTTCATTTTTGCTAATAAGTGTATTCGTGATGCTGCAAATAATTCTATTTATGATAAACTTAAGAAAATTGTTAGTCAGTATAAAGAAGAATCAAAGGATTTTTATTTGTTAAAAAACAGAAAAGGAAACTTTCCTGTGTGTGCAATAAAAGTTTCTAACTTAGACAAAGAATACTTTTTATCGAAAGAAGAAACCGTTCATGGTTACACTAATACGTTGGTATACCAAAATATCTTTGACAATATTGATGCATCACTCGAGAAATTTAGATGCAGAATATACAGGACAAAATATGAAGCGCCTAAAGCAGAACCTATTTCTGGCAAAATTATATATTTTGATAAAAATAAAGACCTGCAAATAAAAGTCAAGCCCCAATTAAGTGAATTTACAAACAATTCACAAAGATAAAAAGTGCATAACTAAAAGACCGCATCAAAATCTTTTTTTTGAAGCAGTCTGATTAAAAAATATTTGTTTAGAGATCAGTTCAGAGCCTGCATGACCCGAGCATAGTAAATGCGCAGGAACTTGTGTGCAGCAGCGATCATGTAAACTCTGTAAGGCTTGCCTTCGGAACGTTTCTTGTTAAGAAATTGATAAACAGGGTCATCAACAGGCTTATTCTGTATAATGATCGTCATTATCTGAAAAAGTGTCTTGCGAAGAACGGGAGAACCACGCTTGGAAATGCTTCTTGATTTTGTGTCAACTTTTCCTGATTGGTTAGGCGGTGGGTCAATACCAGCCATTGCTACAAGAGATTTGGAATTATTCAGTTTTCTTACGTACCCAATCTCAGCAATCAATTGCGAACAGAGCACTTTTCCAACACCATAAATGCCCATAACAGCATTGTATTCAGGGAGCGTTGATGAAAGCCTGTTCATTTCATCACGGAACGTGCACAGCGTTTCAAGAGTGGAATTAAGCATCACAGCCGCTTCTGTAATAATCTTAATGACGGAATCCGTCATAGGTAATACGCTTATCTGTGTTTTGCAATATGAGTGGATATCAGCAACTTTTTTATCACTATAGTTGTAATTGTTCTTTCTGCACCAGCTTTGATACTTTACCTTAAAAGCTGATAAGGAAAGCTTTGAAATAGAATGAATATGAGGAAACTTCAGCACGAAATCGACCCATTTTTCGTGACCGTCAGACTCTCTGCGAGGTGAAGTGAATAATGTGTTGGCATTTGGAAAGCAGGAATCAAGCAGGCTGATAAGATTGTTTTTCTGCATAACAAGAATTTTATTATATTGAACATACTGCCTGTTAAGGATCTTAAGCGTTTTGCGAATATCATTGGCAGGTATGTACTCACGAAGGTCAAGCCATTTATCGATAGCAAACGAGGCTATTTTTAGAGAATCTTTCTTATCGGTCTTGACCTTTCTAACACGATTTGTGCCATAGTCATCGATTAACAAAGGATTGACTACGGATACAAATATACCCTGGTTGTGGAGTGCATTGGCGATCGGTTCATAATATGCACCTGTGTATTCCATAACAACCTTTGTTTCACCTGAAAGTGATTTGATGAGCTGCACAAGCTTATTGAGATCACTTTCTGTGTGAGACACATCAAATGGTTCAGCTATGACAACTCCAAATGGCTGTATGACAGCAACAGTGCTTTTGCCTTTGGAAACGTCGATACCTACTGCGTTCATAATATCTCTCCTAATGATAGAATTAGTGACGATAGCTCCACGCTTTACTCATTACCTATTCTGTCTACTGAGTGATGCGAGCGCACAAAGGTTGGCTCTACCTGCAAAAACGAATGCTGTAATGAAAGCATGGTCAACAGTCTTTATTACGGGCATGGTGTCCCAAGGAGAAAGTCGTTGATCCAGTCACTGCTTCCATTATAGCTTATGTAACAAGTACGTGTAAACCATAGCTGGTTCGCTGTGGATTTAACGTCTAAATTTATTATAGTAGGAGAAAGTTAGGAAATAAGCGTTATTTCTTAGTAGTTACGCTCTTTGTAGAGGACCAAGCGCCGTAGTATTTCGTGCCCTTTACAGTTGTGTACGAACGAACACGAACATAGTATTTCTTTTTGCCTGAAAGCTTTGAAACAGTGGTCTTGTCGGTCTTGTTGTTTGTTATGGTAACTTTCTTTGCACTTGTGAACTTTGAGTTGGTAGCGTACTGAATTTCATATCCGGTAGCCGAGCCTTTCTGCGCCCAATCCACAAAGAATGCCTTGCTCTTTGCTGTGAGCTTCTGTATCTCCTGCTTGGCAGGATTTATCTTGAACGTCTTTGTGATAGTGCCTGTGTAAGAGCCTTTTCCTGCGATTTTTACTGTGGCAGTGCCTATTTTCTTGTTGTTTGAGTACGAAACTGTGTAGTCAGTGCCATTCTTTAGAGCTTTGCCATTATATTTAACAGTAATGCTCTGAGTGATGTTCTTGCCAGTGAAAGCCTTTGTGGAAATGCCCGAAACTGTGGCTTTCTTGAAGTTATTTTTGATACTGTAGGTCTTAGAAACTGAGCCAGTGTAATTGCCCTTGCCCGTGATAGTGACCTTTGCTGTTCCGACCTTGATGTTGTTTGAATAGGAAACTGTGTAATCTGTACCATTCTTCAAAGTTTTGCCGTTTAGCTTGACCGTTACACCAGGCTTCTTTGCCTTGCCGTCATATGCGTAGGTCGAAGTGGAAAGTGTCACGCTTGCCTTTGAAATGCTAATTCTTGAAAGTGCAGGGATCTCAGCCGTTTCAAGAACTTTCTTGCAGACTGTACATTCCTTGTGTTTTGAGCCTTTAACTCCGATAGAAGCCGCCTTGTCAACTATCCAACCGCTTGACTTGTGACCTGTGGCATATATCACTGTCTGAACCTTGATAACAGTATTGCAAACTGAGCAATGTGAGCCGTCTGTTTTGCCTGCGGTGGTGCAAGTAGCAGGGTAGCCCTTGTCGGTAACTGCAGTGTGACCCTTTGCAGGAAGCTTTTCTGTAACTGTCGCATTGCACTTTGTGCAAGTCTTTATAGCAGTACCCTCTGATGTGCAAGTCGGCTGTTTTGTTACAACAGAATTTCCGTAGCTGTGACCTGTTGCTTTTGTTGTGCTATCCTTGTATGAAGTACCGCAAACAGAACACTTGTGGAGAGTGTAGCCGTCAGCAGTGCAAGTAGGTGCAACAACTGTGGTTGTGTAGCTGTGGGAAAGCTTTGCAATTGTTTCTGTTACTGTTGCTCCGCACTGCGTACAAGTTTTTGTTTTTGTACCCTCTGATGTGCAAGTCGGCTGTTTTGTGATAACAGCACTTCCATATGTGTGGCTCGTGCATCCGCAGGTGAGTTTGTATGTCTTTGCTACAGACGGATTATATGTAGGATAAATTTTTACAGTGAGTGACCCGCCATTTTTGAATGTGATACGTCTGATATCATTAGCATAGTTTTCAAGCTTATTTACACTTACCATACTGCGATCAGAAAATTCAACTGTGTAGTCTGTATCGTCATAAAGCCAGAAATCAATGCTGTCGCCCACACTGAACTGAGTTTTGCTCAATACGCTTGAAAAGGTCGTATTCGAAAGGTCTGTGCGCCAATAAACAGTGGTAGAGGTCGGAACTGTGAACTTATTCACATAACCGCAAGACTTACAGGTCTGTGTTACAGTGCCGTCAGTTTTTGATGCGTACTTTGTTTCATAGTCATGACCTGTTTTGACGTCAACCGTCTTTATATCATCAAGATTTGAAAGGTTCAGGGAGTTAAAGGTCACGTTATTTTTATCGTAAACATACCAAACTGCTCTGCCGTTTTTGATAACAGGCTGGCAATCTGAAAGGCTTCCCTCAAAGGTGTGTATACTGCCGTTTACTGTGCCGTCAGCGTTTAGCTTCACACAGCTTACCTTTGTATCTCTGGCCCACAACAGCAAAAAGCTGTTATCATTTATCTTCACAAGCTGTGGAGCAGAAGCCGAGTCTGTACCCTCTGCATAAGAAGTTATCTTATTGAGCTTGTTTGTGGAAAGGTCCTTTGAAACAGCGGAAACATAGACGTTTCGTGTTTTTGACGTATTGATATAGTCAAGGTCAACTGTACTCTGTGCCACTATATAGCTTGATGATGACACATCAAAGCCGCCTATAGCCGCACCTGTATAGTTATAGTGACCGGCGGTATATTCAGGGTATGTTACAACGTCGATATTGCTGACCTGTTCAAAATAGCTTGGGAAGAATTTGCCTGTAGTAAAATCAGAATTATACTTCACCAGAACGGCAGAACGTGGATGAGCGTCACCATGGTCGAGGGCGACTATATGGTTGCCGTCAGTTTTTATAAACTGATTGAAGGAGTGGCTCACATAGCCATAATCAACGTTCATGACGCCGGTATATGAATCAGTGATAGTCATTGACGGCATATCAACTTCAATGGTAACATTAGCCTGATGATTATTTCCGTCGCTTGACTTATACATCTCGTGGCAAGTTCTGACAAGCAGGTGGTCACCGCTGTGGGTCATTCTTGCCGAGCCTGCATCGAATGGAACTGTAGTGTTAGCTCCATACAGACCGCAGGACTTTATTTTGTTCCAATTCTTATCATACTTCGTTATACGAAAAACCTCTAGGGAGTCGTTTTGTTTCGGATTTTCCTGACCGCTAAGTACATAATAATTATTGCCGGAGTCATAGAAAGCACCAAAGATCGGCAGTTCATTGTCGATAAGCTTAGTGCTGAGCGGTTCAAAATCAGAGCTGTAATATTCCACAAGGAGCTTGCCCTCGATAGCGCCTGACTGGACACGCATATAATTGCCGTTGTCGCACACTGTCAGGTAAGATTTCACTGTGTCAGACCATTGCACATAGTCCTGAGCATTCACATTAGAGCCTGAATACGCAACACATTGCGCCACGGCAAAGGCACTGAACGATCCAGCAGACACAGCAGTAGAAACAGACATTGCGCCAGACAGGACAATGCTCAACATTCTTTTCTTCATATTCATCAGTTTCATCACCTCATACAAAAACTTTTAAACGAGAACGCCTTTATATATATAATATCACAACGCAAGGCGTATGTCAATGAAAATAAGTTACAATGAGAATGATTTCAATAAATTCGTCATACACCAAAGGTCAACGCAGTAAAAAAAGCAAAGAGGATACAAAACTGAAAAAAACGCCTTGACAAGGTTTGATGGGTGTGATATAATATTACAGTGGTATTTCGAGGTGTGGCTCAGTTTGGTAGAGCGCTGCGTTCGGGACGCAGAGGCCGTGGGTTCAAGTCCCGTCACCTCGACCAAATAATGTAAGAAGAGAGTTGCAGTCGCAGTTCTCTTTTTTTGTATGCTCCACATAGCAAAAGTGCCTTATGACTAGCATTAAGGCACTTTTTGTTTGCTCGTGGTATTATATTTTCGATTGGTGGTCTTGGGCGTTGTTCGGTGGTGGTCGGAATTGATTGAAATGTTGGGTGGCACTTTTGGGCACTTATATAAAGCTACTTATAATCTTATCCAGATTTATGATGCCAGTTTTAGGTGTTAATGTTAGTATACCATATTGATTTTTGTAATCACTATCTTTAGAATTTCTAACATTTGCAGAATTTACTCTGTAAATATCACCGCTATTATCATCATCTTGTCCTTGTAATATCCATACACTGTTGAGGCTATTTATGTCATCATAACTTCTTATTTTTAGTCCATATTTAAACATAACGTCTTTTAATTCATAATTTCTTATCGTACTCCGTTTTGACCACTTAGAATCAAGTATCACATATTTTTTCTTAGAGCTATCGCAAATTTTTAATACAAAATCTGGAGTATAATAACTTTTATCAACCCTATAAAGACTTATATTGTTTCTGTCAGTTTTTAATTCGCCTTGGTAAATAACAGGTTGGTAATATAAAGTGATTACTGTTGTATCTTTTTTTAACACATAAGTATTATTTATCAATGTGGCTGTATAATATTTTTTGCAAGGAGACGAATACTGAAAGTTTATAGGTGGTTGTTCCGTTACAAAAGAATATCCTTTGTTTTGCAGCAATTCTAAAAGGGATAACAAACAATAATACTCATATATCTGATCTGCTGTTAAAAAATGCATCATTAAGTTCTCTTGCTCAAGATTATAATCACCATGTTTAAACCAATTGTATATAACAGTATAAATATTTCGATAATGATGATTTGTCATAAATATCCTAGTTGGATTTGGCAATTGATTGATATACTTAGGTTCACATTTTAATGTACAGGCATATTGTCTATATAATGTCTTGAAGCTATCACACAAAGCCGTGAGCTTTATTTTATAATCATTCACCCTAAATTGAGTTAACTGATTTATTATTATGGAAGAAAGCTTGTAGCCATTGCGTAGATTGCTTATATTCAAACTCAAATCATCACAAATATCATAAATATGATTAATTTTCATACTTATGCATTCAATTAAATATTTCAAAAAACCAAGTATCACTTGATTTTCATAAATATTTGAATCTTGAATATTTTTTTCAACTAAAGATTTTTGTGGATAGTAATATTTTCGTCCAATTTTTATGCCAGAGCTATAATTTGATTTTGTGAATTGTTCTGGGTGTGTACAGATGTATGACAAAACTTTTGGAGTAATACTTTTCACCTTATTAAAATCATCCACAGTATTTGTTTTTTTCATCTTGTGTTTCAAGTCATAAGAAAAATCAGATATGTTTTTTTCATATGCTTTTCTTATGTCTTCCAAACACTTATACTCTGTATCTAATGTTCTGAAAGATGATTCATCAATTTTATGAAAATTTAACGATCTTTGAAATACTGTTGTCTGATATAACCAGGATTGATTCTTTTGATAGATTTCATCTATCATCAATTTTAACGATTGCTCGGATGTATCATTATTTTTTACAGCAACAACTAAGTAATCAGATGTAAAAGATATTATCTTCTCATCGGCTGTTGTGATTTCTATATGAATCTGGGCATACCCAAAAAGTGTAGAAAAAATCCTAGTATAATTTGAACCATCAGTATGAATACTCAATTTTTTACGATTCACAAAAAAACTAATATCTTCTACCTCAACAGATTTGTCACTGAGTTGAACATTTACACTATATTCATAATTTTGGTAGACGCATTCATTTCTAACAATAGGCTTAACATTTGACGTGTCCTCTATATCTAGTTTTATTTCATCACACTCATTTGTTCCTCCCCTATTGAAAGTCTTGCTTATTAGTGTTACTTGACAAATCATAAGTATCCCTACCTATTAAAATAGTTATAATAATTCATGTTGTTATTACCGCTTGATATAATCTGTCTTAAAATTTTACAGCATTTATCTAACGAATAACTGTTACAAGTTTCCATTAACTTATCAAGAAATTCTGTTTTATACCTATTATCTCCAGTGCCATATCCGTTAATTAAAGGTAATACTCTTTGTGATATTGCATAATCTAAAGCAATGTTTATGTTATTGGAATCAAATAACTTTTTCTCGTTGGCAATATAGCAGTATTTCAATATTGACTTTCGAACTCTTGGACTAATTGAAAGATACGGCTTACAAATATCATAAATTTTATCTAATTTAGCCATGGTTTCAGATGTAACAACCTTTGAAATTTGTGAATCCATTTGCTTATCAAATGATAGATTAGCACCAAAATACTCATTCATCACAGCAAATGAAAGCATTTTGCTTGCATTCTCAATGTTGTCATCATATAATTCATTGTAATCAATTTCATTGTCAAGATCAATAACCCAAGCTCTATCTAACAACCTTGGTGAAAGGTTTTCTGTAGTAGAATCATAGTTTATAGTTGCCATAAATCGGAGCGTGTTTGGAATGCAACAAGACTCACTATCACCTAAATCTATTGCTCTGTTATTATCAAAATCACAAACATTGATAAATTCAGACCAATAATATTCCATAGGGCTAAGATTTGCTTCATCGAGCATAATGAAAAACGGATAATCACTTATACCATTTTGTTGTTCTTGACTTAGCAATTTTAACGCAGGATACACCAAACCGTTTGTTTGGTCAAAAGATTTATTAATAGGGTTATAATAACCAATAAAATCTCTTTTTGAAGCCCAGCCTTTTTCAACAGAAAGTTCAATGAATCGAGTATGTTCAGAGTTGTCCGCCGATGTATCTAAGCCACAAACTTTAGCAAATCTTTCACAAAATGATGTTTTTCCAGTACCTGGTTTGCCTGCAAACACAGTAAGAAAACCTTGTGACAAACAAATAAGAATATTTGCAATTTCATTATGATCGTAACGTTTTAATTCTTCCTGTATGGATTTGATACACTCCTCTGCGGAAGAAAACTCTCTTGCAATATCCGTTCCAGGCGACTTCAAACTATTGCCGTGTGTCGTGCTTTTAGCGTAATTATTTGCACAATTAACGATCATATCTGAAAAGATATCATTGAAAGCAACATTATTATATGCCTCAATTATTGCCTTTTGACCATTTTTCGTTAATTCATCAATGGTTCCGTTAATATCTTCTTTCTGTTTATTTAGGTCGTTAATTTTATTTGTTAAATTAGCAATTGTTTTATTATTACTTTTTTCGTCAGCGAGAAAATCAACCTCAGCGTTCCTTCTCCTTTCTTCCCAATCTTTTATTTCATTTCCTAAATTTAATTTTTCTTCTAATTCATGTATTTCACTTATTAGTTTTTCCTTTTCTTGTACCATTTCTGTAGTAACTTTTTTCTGCTCAATATTCTCTTTATTCTTTTTTAATTCTTCTATTTCTTTGAGCAATACATTCTTATCATTTTTGAGCTGTTCTAGCTGCTCATTTTGAGCCCTTAGTTCTTCCTCTTTCTGTTCTTTTGTTTCTTCTATTTTTAGAAATCTTTCCTTTTCCTCTGCATTGTTGTTAATATATCCGAGCAGATTGGTTCTTATTTTCTTTGTTACTCCATCAGTTTCCTCACTCCAAAAATCTTCATTGGACAACGCTTTCTTGACAAAATCCGAAATAAAATCATCGTTATTAAATGTATCAATAGACATTTGTAACATTCGATTTTTGCGTTCATCAGTAAACAGCGAGGTATCCATGTTCTTGATTTTAGACTGAATAGACTGCCTCATGGATTTTTCAATCTGCTCAGATGACATCTTTTGTGCAAAAATTGACTTTAAGGACTCATCGTCTATGAAATCGTAACTTTCTATTATCGTAGTCATAGACTCTATGTCAAAACATATAAATTTGCTTGAACGTGAATCGGTGAAACTATGTGTAAGTTGGAATTCCGAAACATAATTATTTACTTTGGATTTTTTTAATCTATATATTGAATATTGATTATTAATGTCTTTAACCTCAGGAATTATTTCTATTTTATCACTACTTCTGTTTAAATCATTCCATATAAATGGTCCATATAAATACTCTCCATTCTCTATGAAAATCCTATCTGTAACTGGAGTATCATATGATGATAAATAATATGGTTTTTTTCTTCTAAACTGATCCATATTTGTGTTAGTTAAAGAGATATCAATTACTTCATATATTTTTTCTAAGGACGGATCTTTAGGCGTGATTTTTTTTGCATTTATCTGGGCTTGGTTTTTACCATTTTTCTCAACTGAATAAATGTCATTTTCTGTATCAATATAGCATATATAACACTTTTGAGCATCACTTGTTGTGAATCGGTTTTCAAAATTACTTGCAATTTTAATTGTCGGCAAGTCAACTTCTATGAGTTTATCATTCTCAAGTTTTGCCATTGGATTAATTATAAGTGTAGCATAATCGTTATCAATACTGCCAAGGTAAAATAACATATTCATATTGTTCTCATTCTGATTTGTAGTCATAGTTTTTTCATCCTTTTCACTATTATTTTCATTGACATCTGATTGTAAAGCTAACTCCTTTTCAGGAGCAATATCAGCTGAATTATCATTGGCTTTTGTAACTGCATTATTAAAAGCATCTGATTGCAAGAAGTCTTCAAACTCCTTTTCATTTGAATGATTTGAGATAAAAAATGGCATAACGATATGAAAAGAGTCGGCATTATTGGTCAAAAAAGCTATATAATCATTTATTGTCTCAAATTTTAACTTGTTTAGTTCAAGCAAGCTATTATAATCTGGCTCATATATGATCATAAGCTGTTTCAAAAAAGCAGACTCTATACTGTAGTTACCCAATAAATAGTCTATCTGTTTATTTCGTCGCAATTTAAGAAATGTACTCTGTTTCATTGCATACGGCTTATCCTTTTTGAACTTCATATTTTGTATTGCTTCATTATATACAGAAGAAGGTATGCTATTATAGTATTTATCAAAACAAAGTTTCCGTTTTATTGAAGTCACAACTATATTCTTCCTTTCCGTTTTTTACATTATAGCATATATGCACTAATAGTGCAAGACTTTTTGTGATATTTTTATAAATATCCAATAAAGTGCAAGATTTATTGGAATTAAATATATATTATATCTATGACCCTATGCAGTAATCCAAACCTGCATAGGGCAATTTTATTTTCAAGGAGGAAACCATATGTTTGATAACCCACGATACACCACAAGAGGTGTGACCGAAAAAATACCCATTGAGCTGCAAATATTTATGTGGTCTGCTATTGATACTATGGAGGTCAAGAGGAAAGACTATTTGCAGGTGTTCAAGCTGTATGCAGAAAATGTTGACGGGCGTAGCGTACAGATAGTTGAGCATACGCAGGAGCAGCCTAACTACAAGAAAAAGTTCAAGTTAAACGCTGTCGACCCAATATGCGAGAAAGTGTACGTTATAGATGATGAAAGTCATTCAACAATGCTTTTAGCTGAGGAATATTGACCTATTGTCATAGTGGCAATAGGTCTTTTTTATTGGAGGTGCAAAATGATCACACTAGGAACTGCAAAAGAAATGTATAAGCTTGATGGCTACCCTGCCGAACTGAAAACTGACATTCGGGAGATACTGAATATTCTCGATATGAATTATGGTGGGAACAGAGAATATTTCAAAGTCGGCGGATTTGTCGGCATTGTCGGCATTTGCAGCGATTTTCAGAAACTTTTTTCTCGTTGGCATATCGACTTCAAAAGCGAGCCTTGTGAGTATTCCCTCAAAGTCGGAGGATATATCAAAAAGCTTTTCATCACAAATCCCGATTTTGCTATCGTAATATACGCAAAGGAGGAACTGTTATGATGACAACTGTTTCAACAATAAAAACTGAGCTTGTTTTCTCTGATGACGGAGAGCATACATATTCTGTCACTAAAACATTGGAGGGCGTTCAAGGTGATAAGGCTGTAATGGTCTTGATGTACCCTACACGCAACGCTGAAAATATTCATAGTGAAGATACAACACTTTTGCATATAATTTCTCATATGCAAGATATGGGCTTGTCTGAGATCACGATAATAAATCTTTTCTCAAAGGTGGTAAAAACAAAGCTGTCTGCAAAAGGGCTTGAAGTTGACGATGACAATATGAGGTACATTGAAGATGAAATTATGGCTAAGAAAGATTTCAAGGACAAGAAATTCATATTAGCTTATGGCAACAGTATGCAAAGCTGTAAAGCCTGCAATGAAAGCAAAAAGCTCATCATGCAGATGTACCAAGAGCATTGCCCAAATGGTACTATATATCAGCTTGCAACGAAGACTATGCCAAATGAAAAGTGTCCGCACCCATTGTGGCTAGGCATAAGGTGCAAGTTTTCAAAATGGTATTTAAGTGAAGTTCATTTGCCTAAAGAAAAGGCTGTTGAGAAAGCAGTTCAAGAAGTAAAGTCAAAGAAAAATACTAAGGCAAGAGAGATAATAAAGCTTAACTGAAAGGAGTGATATTTATGACATACTATATTCTCGGTTTCGGTATTACACTAAGCATTTTGTATGGAGTTTCAAAAATCGGAGGTTAGAATATGATACTGGGATTGATCACAGCGACAGTAGCAAGCACGTCAGCAATAGAACTGTTCACAGCAGGAAGTGTGGCTGCCGTTGCATTGTTTACTGGCACAACAAAAATCAAAGCTAAGGTAAAGTAGTGAGAAAGAATAATATGAGGGTGAAAACTGCTCTCATATTATTTTTTTGCTGAAAATGCCGACAATGCTGACAATGGCAACAAAAAACTTGATATCAACTAATTTATGGTTGAAAAGTGGTGAAATATGGTGTATAATTAAAATATATAGAAAGGTGGTCGATTCATATGGCATATAATAATGAAGCTGAATTACAAGAATTTTTGAGGTACATACGTGAAGATGAAAGTTACGATGAGCGTGGAAACTTAAATGCCGACCTACTAAGACAAAATATGAGACTTGGCACACTATACGCCATAGCAAAGAGATTTATAATTGATACAGAATATTATTCTCCTGAAAGAGACAGCAAGGATATTTACAAAATGATAGATAGTGTCTGCAATAAATTTGGCGTTGATAAAAACTTACTAAAAAATCGCAGCAATGGCAGTTATAAGAGCATTCCTCAAAAATATTGGGGCGTAGTATTGAAAATCATTAAATATACATATATCAATCGTATTGATAATGAACAAAAAAGCGAGAGTTACCTTTGCTATCTGACCAAAAAGACACGCTATAATTCTCTAGATGAATTTGAAGAACAGCAAATGTTACACGATTTGGTCGATGATCTTGAGCAATATATAGAGACTTGCATTTGTGAAAAAGAACAATATCTTTTTACTACTTCGAGTGGCAAAAAAATATATATCCCTTTCAGATGTATGAGATATGTTGAGAATAAGTATTTATGTGAGCATCTCGACCAACAAGACAATAACGACCTGTGGCAAACTATATTCTCAAAATTTGAGAATATGGATAAGTTTAACGAGTGTATCGACAATCCTAAGGAGTTCAATACGTTGGTAAATGACAAAGAGTTTGGAAATAAGTTCAAACCTCTATGGAATGACTATGTGGCAAAATCAAAATCTAAAGATGATTATCCGAGGTCATATAGATATCCAGCGTATTTCTGTGAAGAAGATTTTACAGTTTTGCTTGAAGGTATCACTCATAGCAATGCTCTTCACAGATTTTATTCAAGAGCCAAAGACGAGTATATAAATATTCTTGACAAGTTGCAGGCTATTGCCGATATGTACTATGTTGTAAATCTCTATGCTGATGAAGAAGAAAAACAGAATTCGGAAAAAAATTATAGTGAGATAGCGAAGTTTGTAAATAAAGAATATGATGAAATATCAGAGAGGTTTATCTCATACTACCAAAAAATCCTTGCTGAGACTAATAATGAAAGCGATGAACTTAAAAAATTCCAACTAACCTTCACTAAACAAATCGCAATAAATACACTATCAGAACATCGTGATCTTTGTGCGAAGTTAAGCATAGAGCCAGTCAATAGAACGAGTACGAAAAAGTATAATAAGTAAAATTTCAAGAGAGCTCGAAAACGGGCTCTCTTTTTTTGTGCCAAATTTGTGAGTGAAAATAAATACTTGCTTTTTAACACTCACAAAGATGAAAACGGCTCTGGGCTGAGGTATAATTATTATAACAAATGAGATGCATCAAATTTGTATAATAAATATATTAAAGGAGGGCGATATCATGCAATATCGTTATACATTTAATGGAAAGCCACTTAATATCTCAGAGGAAAATATGCTAAGGCTATCGTCAAGCATTGATCTCTACAACAGCCTTAATCCTGTATAATAAAACTTGACACATACAAAACAATCGAAGTATAATAAAAACAAAGGAGTGTGTCATCAATGGGAACAGGAAAACAATATGA
>OGKW01000401.1_pt1 | contig 39678 bp, 36 predicted proteins | sample 1572601 | NCBI WGS metagenome assembly OGKW01 (sample SAMEA2581875, study PRJEB24529) | metagenome | biome: Human gut stool | place: China | collected 2011
CTAAGGAATGGCTTGATAAGCTTTTTGCTAACGGACAGGTTGCTACACAGTACTGTGACCTTGATGGTAATGTATCTATGGATGAAGAGTGGAATATCAATGGTTCATACATGGCTATTGAAGGTATCACAAGCCCAGACGGAAGATGCTTTGGTAAGATGGCGCATTCTGAGAGACGCGGCGATAGTGTTGCTATTAATATATATGGTGAGCAGGATATTAAGATATTCGAATCTGGTGTTAAGTATTTCAAGTAATACATAGAATATGTCAGCAGTGTGCCATTAGAATTGGAGGGGATATTATGGCAAGAGATAAAGTCAGCACAGATATATTATGGAAGGACAGGAAGAGAATTCTCTTCCTCGGACTTCCATGGTCATTTACAAGATACAGTGTATCTAAGGACAGATTCTTTATAAGCAAAGGATTTTTCAGCATTAAAGATGATGAGGTAAGACTGTATCGGATTATGGATATTTCATTGGAACGCTCATTCATGCAGAGACTTGTCGGAGTAGGAACTATTAAAGTATGCTCTGGAGACAAGACAATGGGTGACTTTGAGATTAAGAATATCAAGAGGCCTAAGGCTACTAAAGAGCTGTTATCAGATCTTGTGGAGAAGCAGAGAGATATCAAGAGAGTTGTCAACAGAGAGAATATGATTGACGGTCATGACCATTCAGATGGTCAAGCGGATATTGATGACTTTGACAATAATGATGACGATGCACCATTTGACAGATAATTTGTAAAAATGTATTGACAGCTATATATAAAGATGATATTTTAATAGTTAGTTAAAGCTAACTGATGTAACGGGTATCCAGTTAGGATATCCGTTATTTTATAAATACGGGTTAGACAAAGCTAACAAAAGTAAGGCAAATGAAAGGACGAGAATATGAGCGTAGTTATTATTGGTGGAAATGAATGTATGGAACGCCAGTATCAGCAGATATGTAAGAAACACGGCTGCAAGGCGAAGGTATTTGTTAAGGAAAAAAGTGGATTTTCCAAGCAGATTGGAACACCGGATCTTATGATACTGTTTACTAATACGGTTTCTCATAAGATGGTTTTATCAGCTGTTACAGAGGCTAAGAAGAATGATGTAAATATAGTAAGAACACATTCAAGCAGTGCGGCATCGCTTACAAGTGTTTTAGAAACATATTTAAGCGAAAGCAGGGCATGCTGATAAAGAAGAGGATAAAGTGCAATATGGAAGGAAAAGAAAAATGGTCTGTACAGATGTATTGGGAAGAATTGAGCGGGAAGTAATAAAAGAGTGTTCACCGACGCTTGCCGGATTAAAGACGGGCAACCTTTTTAATTACAGATATGATAATATATCTGATTTTAAGAAAGAGCTGGCAAGTGTAAACAGAGAACTTAATGCCAAAGGTGTGTATGTAACATTTTTAAAGAGAAATGAAAAGAGTGCACTTTTATATGTGTTCAGACCTGACAGATTAGAGAAGGATTTGTCACAGCCAGCAGTACAAAATGTACTGAAAACATTTGGATATACAGATTATAAAGTGGGAGCAAGCATCAAGCATCTTAAACAGAGAGTGGAGGAGAACACATGTTTTCCACATGAAATAGGGCTGTTCTTAAGTTACCCGGTGGAAGATGTAATCCAGTTTATAAGACAAAAGGGCTGCAATTACAAATGTTGTGGGGTATGGAAGGTGTATTGTGATGAGGCATTCAGCCAGAAGATGTTTGCACGTTACAGAAAATGCACAGAAGTATATTTAAGAGTCTTTGACCGAGGCAGAAGCATATCTGCATTAACGGTTTAAGCATATAAAAAGTAAAAAGGAGAGATTGGATAATGAGTAAAGTAGCAGTAGTTTATTGGAGTGGAACAGGTAATACAGAGACAATGGCTAACGCAGTTGCAGAAGGTGCTAAAGGAGCTGGAGCAGAGGTTGATGTACTTGTGGCAAATGATTTTAATTCAGGAAAGGTTGCTGAATATGATGGAATCGCATTCGGATGCCCGGCAATGGGAGCAGAGAATCTCGAGGAATCAGAGTTTGAACCAATGTTCACAGAGGTAGAAGGAAGCCTTAGCGGTAAGAAAATTGCACTTTTCGGTTCATATGGATGGGGAAGCGGCGAATGGATGGCTGACTGGGAAGAAAGAAGCAAGGCTGCAGGGGCTGTTCTTGCAACAGACAGCGTAATCTGTCAGGAAGCACCAGATGATGATGCTGTTGAAAACTGCAAAAAACTTGGGGCAGCGTTAGCATAATTATTTATTGCCTGTAATATATTGAAAAGATTGCACATTTTGCCCCTGGTTGGTTATATCAATCAGGGGTTAATCTGTTCTAAAAAATATTATAAAAATATAACAAAAGTTGTTGACATCTAATGACCATTAGAATATACTAACCAAGGTGGTAATGAAAAACATTATCAATATGCTAAAAAGAGGAGATGAGCTTATGCCATTAACTATGATTGATGAAGGAATTCCATACACAATCCAGCGGATTGGTGGAAAGGAAGAAATAAGACGTTTTCTTGAGAATCTTGGATTCGTTCCGGGAGCAGTGGTAACAGTTGTTTCTAAAGCTGGCGGTAATGTCATTGTTAACATTAAGGAATCAAGAGTTGCCATAGGAAAAGATATGGCTAATAAAATTATGGTATAAAGGACTGAATATGCCAGTTCTTATATAAAACTAAAATAAGAAGGAGATAAACTATGACTTTAAGAGATGTATCTGTAGGCCAGACCGTTAAAGTTACCAGGTTAAATGGTGATGGTCCGGTTAAGAGAAGAATTATGGATATGGGAATTACTAAGGGAGTTGAAGTCTATGTAAGAAAGGTAGCACCTTTGGGAGATCCTGTAGAGGTTACAGTAAGAGGCTATGAATTATCGCTTCGTAAAGCCGATGCCGAGATGATAGAGGTAGGCTGATTTTTTTTACATGTGGGTTAGCATAATCTAATTATTGTAAGAATTGTCGAATGTTTGTTAGTAAATACATAAACATTTATATAAAAGAAATGAGGTAGTCAAATGTCAATTAAAATTGCATTAGCAGGTAATCCAAACTGCGGTAAAACAACATTGTTTAATGCTTTGACCGGTTCTAATCAGTTCGTTGGTAACTGGCCAGGTGTTACAGTTGAGAAAAAGGAAGGTAAATTAAAGGGACATAAAGATGTAACTATCATGGATTTACCAGGTATTTATTCACTTTCTCCTTATACTCTTGAGGAGGTAGTAGCAAGAAATTATCTTATTAACGAAAGACCTGATGCAATCATCAATATCGTTGATGGTACTAACATTGAAAGAAACCTTTATCTTTCAACACAGATTATGGAACTGGGTATTCCGGTTATCATGGCTGTTAACATGGTCGATATCATGGAAAAGAACGGAGATAAGGTTGACCTTGCCAAGTTAGGAAAGAACCTTGGATGTGAAGCTGTTGAGATATCAGCTCTTAAGGGAACTGGCATTAAGGAAGCAGCAGAGAAGGCTGTTAAGCTTGCAGAGAGCAAGAAGCTCAATACAATTGCTCACAAGTTTGATGATAAGGTTGAGGCAGCTATATCTGCAGTAGAAGATAAGCTTGGTCTTGATATTGTTGAAGAACAGAAGAGATTCTTTGCTATCAAGCTTCTTGAGAAGGATGATAAGATTAAAGTTCTTATGAAGAATGTTCCAGATGTTTCAGCTGAGATTGAGACTCTTGAGAAAGAATTTGATGATGATACAGAAAGTATTATCACTAATGAAAGATATACATATATATCTTCAATTATCAGTGGATGTTTTGCAAAGAAGTCTGAGAAGAAGCTTTCTACATCAGATAAGATTGATAGAATAGTTACTAACAGATTCTTAGCACTTCCAATATTTGCAGTTGTAATGTTCATCGTATACTATGTATCAGTTACAACAGTTGGTACATGGGCAACAGACTGGGCTAACGATGGTGTGTTCGGTGATGGCTGGCATCTTTTCGGAATTGGCACTTCAGCTTACGAAGAAGTAGCTGATGAGTATGGTGATTCAGATGCAATCATCGGGGCATATATCGACAGCCTTGGTGATAAAGGTGAAGAGTATGCAGATGCTATTGATACAGAAGCTGATGATTATGATTCAGATGCAGCAGTAGCAGCATTAAAGAAACTTGAAAACACAGTTCCAGCTAATCTTACATTAGATTATGATGTAGAAGATGAGGAAAATCTTAGTGTAACAACAGAGACAACAGATGCAGCTGGTGTTAAGGAAGCTATAAAACAGTGTATAGACAATGATGGTGCAGCTCCAGATCCTGCTAATTATGGTGTATGGGTTCCTGGTATCCCAGTGCTTCTTGAGTCAGGACTTGATGCAATTGGTTGTGTAGACTGGTTAAAGGGTCTTATCCTTGATGGTATTGTAGCCGGTGTTGGTGCAGTACTTGGCTTCGTTCCACAGATGCTTGTATTATTCATATTCCTTGCATTCCTTGAGTCTTGCGGTTATATGGCACGTATAGCATTCATTATGGATAGAATTTTCCGTAAGTTCGGTCTTTCAGGTAAGTCATTCATTCCAATGCTTATCGGTTCAGGTTGTGGTGTTCCTGGTATCATGGCTTCACGTACAATTGAGAACGACAGAGACCGTAAGATGACAATTATGACAACAACATTTATTCCTTGTGGAGCTAAGCTTCCATTCATAGCAATGGTTGCCGGAGCTATCTTTGATGGTGCTCCATGGGTTGCTCCATCAGCATACTTCCTTGGAATATTCTCAATTATCTGCTCAGGTATCATCTTAAAGAAGACAAAGTTATTCGTTGGAGATCCGGCACCATTCGTTATGGAGCTTCCAGCATACCATCTTCCAACAGTTGGTACAGTATTAAGAAGCATGTGGGAGCGTGGATGGTCATTCATCAAGAAGGCCGGAACAATCATCACACTTTCAACAATCATTATCTGGTTCACAACATACTTCGGATTTGTTGATGGAACATTTACAATGCTTGCAGATGATCAGATTGACTTCTCTATTCTTGGCAGAATTGGTAAAGCAATCGCATGGATATTTGCTCCTTTAGGATTTGGTAACTGGCAGGCAACTGTTGCTTCTATTACTGGTCTTGTTGCTAAGGAGAATATCGTTGGTACAATGGGTATCCTTTACTCAGCAGGTGAGGGAACAGTATATGCTAACATGGCAGCTACATTTACAGTAGTAAGCGGATATGCATTCCTTGCATTTAATCTTCTCTGTGCTCCTTGCTTCGCAGCAATGGGTGCTATTAAGAGAGAGATGAACAACACTAAGTGGTTCTGGATTGCAATCGGATACCAGTGTGGATATGCTTACCTTGTAGGTCTTGTAATTAACCAGATTGCTGGTCTTATTACTGGCGACACAGCATTTAATGTATTCACAGTAATCGCAATTCTTATAATTGTTGGCTTCATTTATCTGTTATTCAGACCATATAAGGAAAGTAAGACATTAAAGGTTGATTCTAAGAAACTTTTAAATGCAACAAAGTAATTAAATGATATATTATCGGAGGTGTAATTATGCTGGGAACAATTATAGTAGGAGTTATATTGGTGATTATAGTTGCACTTATTGTACGCAGTATGGTACACGACAAGAAAAACGGTAAATCGTTCACATGTGGTGGCGACTGCGGTAAATGCAAAGGCCACTGCCATTAAAAGGAGGTAACGGGTGGTCAGAAATCCTGATAAAGACAAAGACATTATTATTTCTCGTCTCAAGCAGCAGGGTTGCAGGATAACTAAACAGAGGCTTATGCTTCTTGATGTAATTCTTGAAGAGGACTGCTCAAGCTGTAAAGAGATTTATTACAAGGCAGTAAAAAAGGATCCTAAGATTGGGGCTGCAACTGTATATAGAATGGTTAATACACTGGAAGAAATAGGTGCAATTAACCGTAAGAATATGTACAGAATAACTTGTGATGAGAATGATAATGGCGGTTATACTGTAAGATTAAACGATGATTCGTCAATTAATTTATCAGAAAGCAAATGGAGTAAAATTATTGAGTCAGGGCTAGAAGCCTGCGGATACATTAAGAATCAGAAGATAACAAGTGTAGTTGACAGGAAAAAGGCAGTTTCAGTTAATAAATAATATTTACTAATAAGGGAGAGATGAAACTGTTTCATCTCTCCTTTTGCTATATTGAGAAGATTTCTCAATAAGTGGATTTATGTAGAAATGTTATATAATGTGTAATATAATAACCGTCAAACTTAAGAAACATTTATTGTCCAATATGGACAGAGAGGAGCACAGTATGAAAATTAATAACTTAAAGAAACCAGGACTTTTTGCAGCAGGTGTATTATTTGGAACAGCTGGAATTAAGATTCTTACAAGCAAGGACGCAAAGAAGCTTTACACTAACTGTACAGCAGCAGTTTTAAGAGCTAAATCATGCATAATGAAGACAGCTACAACTGTTCAGGAAAACTGCGAGGATATATATGCTGATGCTAAGACAATCAATGAGACAAAGTATAACACAGAAGAAGTTGTGCTTGATTCAGTAGATGAAGATGAGGAAGCGTAACAGAGTATGAAATTCATAATAAAGCATGATGTACCCGGAAGAATCCGTGTTCACATGGATGCTTCTGGCATGACTTTTACACAGGCAGATACCTTGCAGTATTATCTTAAGAATCTGCAGGGCGTCACGAATGCCAAAGTGTATGAGAGAACTGCTGATGCAGTTGTTGAGTACAGATGTTCAAGAAAGACTGTGATTGAAGCTATTGCTAAGTTCAGATACAGCAATGTAGAGGTTCCTGAAGATGTTCTTGCAACATCAGGAAGAGCAATCAATTCTCATTATACTGAAAAGCTGGCAGATCAGGTGTTGTGGAGAATGACTAAGAAATTGTTTATTCCGGCACCGGTATGTGCGGTATTAACAACGGTATCTTCAATGAAGTACATTTATAAAGGAATCAGGACACTGCTTGACAGAAAGCTTGAAGTGCCAGTTCTTGATGCAACTGCAATAGGAGTTTCTATCTTAAGAAGAGACTTTAATACAGCTGGTTCAGTAATGTTTCTTCTTGGTATAGGTGAGATAATAGAGGACTGGACACACAAGAAGTCGGTTGACGACCTTGCAAGAACGATGTCACTTAACGTTAATAAGGTCTGGTTAAAGACAGATGATGCAGAAGTACAGGTATCTGTGAAAGATGTTAAGGACGGAGATAATGTAATAATCCGGATGGGTAATGTAATCCCATTTGATGGAGCTGTTATCAGTGGTGAGGCTATGGTTAATCAGGCTTCACTTACAGGAGAATCTGAGCCAGTAAGAAGAGGTGAGGGAACTTCTGTATTTGCAGGAACTGTAGTAGAAGAGGGCGAGATAGTATTCAGAGTTAAGCGTGCCGGAGGCTCAAGCAAATATGACAAGATTGTCAGGATGATTGAAGAATCTGAGAAGTTAAAATCAGGTCTTGAGTCAAAAGCAGAGCATCTTGCAGATAAGCTTGTACCTTATTCACTTGGCGGAACTGCACTTACATATCTGTTAACACGAAATACTACTAAGGCATTGTCAATACTTATGGTTGATTTCTCATGTGCATTGAAGCTTGCTATGCCTATTACGGTACTTGCAGCAATAAGACAGGCAAGTCAGGCGAGTGCAACAGTTAAGGGCGGTAAGTTCTTAGAGGCAATTGCTGAAGCGGATACTATCGTATTTGATAAGACAGGTACACTTACAAAGGCTAAGCCAACAGTAAGCAGGGTATATTCATTTAACGGAATGCCGGAAGATGAGCTGTTAAGAATAGCTGCGTGTCTAGAGGAGCATTTTCCACATTCAATGGCTAAGGCTGTTGTTAATGAAGCTGGCAGAAGAAACCTTATGCACGAAGAGATGCATTCTAAGGTTGAATATATTGTTGCACATGGAATATCAACATTTATTAATACAAGCAAGGTTATCATAGGAAGCCATCACTTTGTATTTGAAGATGAAGCATGTGTAATTCCAGCAGGAAAGCAGGAGTTATTTGACAGTCTTCCAGATGACTGCTCACATCTTTATATGGCAATTAACGGTCAGCTTGCAGCAGTTATATGCATAATTGATCCATTAAGAGAAGAAGCACCGGAGGTTATTGAAGGGCTTAAGAAGGCCGGAATATCAAAGGTTGTCATGATGACCGGAGACAGTGAAAGGACAGCCGCCTCTATTGCCAGAAAGGTTGGAGTTACTGAATATTATTCAGAAGTTCTTCCAGAAGACAAGGCTAAGTTTGTAGAGAAAGAGCGGGCAGCCGGACGAAAGGTAATTATGATTGGTGATGGAATTAATGACTCACCGGCGCTTTCAGCAGCAGATGTAGGTATTGCCATAAGTGATGGTGCTGAGATTGCAAGAGAGATTGCAGATATCACTGTCGGCGCAGATGATCTTAACCAGATACTTATGCTTAAGAAATTAAGTGACAGTCTGATTAAGAAGATTAACAGAAATTACCGTGTGATTGTCGGATTCAATTCCGCACTTATTGCACTTGGTGTAACGGGCGTCATACAGCCTACAACTTCAGCACTTCTTCATAATACATCAACACTTGTTATAAGTCTTGAGAGTATGAAGAATCTGCCGGTATAAGACTATGAAACGGACTCATCTTCGGGTGGGTTCGTTTTTTGTTTGAAGGCAAAAAGTTCTGATTGGATAAATATATACTATACTCATAAGGCACAATATAAATTAATAATCGCAGGATATTATTTTATTACAAGAAAATGAAATTATGTAACAAAAGAAAATTGACTAAGCCGTACGGCTTATATTATAATGCTTTTATCAAAACAAAGCCGCTCGGCTTTATTTGTGAGAAAATATGTATAATAAAGCCGTACGGCTTGTTTTTTGCGTTGAGGTGAATATTATGAAAATAACTGATTCTGAGGGGCTTGGAAATATAATCAGGAACAGGAGAAAAGAATTAAAGTATACGCAGGCATTTTTGTCAGAATATACTGGTCTTAGTGTAAGTTTTATATCAGATGTAGAAAGAGGTAAAACAACTGTTGAGATTGGCAAAGTAATGCAGTTAATTTCAATTCTGGGACTTGATATTAATATTAATGTAAGGGGGAGATAATGAGAAATTTAGAGGTATATATTGAATGTAATGGAAATATGATTAATGTTGGCAGTATTACAGGGCATAATTCTGACGATGCTGTATTCTAGGACACCAGATAGTTTTATTATTAATCTTAATGATAAAGAAAATGATTTTTTATTTGCAACTGAAAGATATGACAGAAAGATTTTAGATACATCCAAAGAATTAATGGGGAAGAAAGTTCCATTAAGACTTCATCAGGAGGATTTTGCACAGGCACTTGGAATTACAGCGTCACAAAAATACGAGAAAAACGGGAAAGATTATTTAGCAGATGCATTTGAACTAATAAAAAATTATTCAAGCAATCCAATTGAAGATCAGATAAGGCTATGGGATTTATGTATATTTAATTATCTTATAGGTAATACAGATAATCATGTTAAAAATATTGCTCTTTTATATAGTGAGGATTTAAAAGGAATAAGATTAGCTCCGGCATATGATTTATTAAGTACTGTTATATATGACAGCAGCACAGAGAAAATGTCGCTTAACATAGATGGCGAATATGATATAAGGAATATAAATCAGAAGTCGTTTGAGAATGAGGCAAAGAAACTTGGTCTTGGAAAAGGAATAGCAACGCAGCATTTTTTAAGTATGGTTGAAAAATTTGAGATGGCACTTGAACAATCAACATATGAACTTGAGGAGCAGGGATATGGAGTTGCAGTCGATATACAGAAACAAATATTAAAAAAAGCAGGAATTCACAACTTTAAATTGACTAATCCGTAATTTAATTATATCATAAGTAACTAGGGACACTTTGTTTCACTAAAGTATAATGGGAGGAAGTTATATGTATTCATTTGATGAAGTATTAAACTATGATCCAGACCTTGCAAAGGCTATGGATGATGAACTTGGAAGACAGAGAAGCCACATCGAGCTTATCGCTTCTGAGAACCTTGTAAGTAAGGCAGTTATGGCTGCTATGGGAAGCCCTCTTACTAATAAGTATGCAGAAGGATATCCTGGAAAGAGATATTACGGTGGTTGTGAGTATGTCGATGTTGTTGAGACACTTGCAATTGAAAGAGCAAAGAAGCTTTTTGGCTGTGAATATGCAAATGTACAGCCACATTCAGGAGCACAGGCTAACTTAGCTGTATTCTTCGCACTTGTTAATCCTGGAGATACAGTTATGGGTATGAGCCTTGACTGTGGTGGACATTTATCACACGGTTCACCAGTTAATATTTCTGGAAAATACTTTAACATCGTTCCTTATGGTGTTACAGCAGACGGATTTATTGATTATGATGAAGTATTAAGAATTGCCAAGGAATGCAAGCCTAAGATGATTATTGCAGGAGCTTCTGCTTATGCAAGAACAATCGACTTCAAGAAGTTCAGAGAAATCTGTGATGAAGTTGGCGCATTACTTATGGTAGATATGGCACATATTGCAGGTCTTGTAGCCGGTGGTGCACACCCAAGCCCAATTCCATATGCAGATGTTACAACAACAACAACACATAAGACACTCCGTGGACCAAGAGGTGGTATGATTCTTGCTTCAGCAGAGGCAGCAGAGAAGTTCAAGCTTAACAAGGCTGTATTCCCTGGAATCCAGGGCGGACCTCTTATGCATGTTATTGCTGGTAAGGCAGTGTGCTTAAAGGAAGCGCTTGACCCAAGCTTTAAGGTATATGCTGAAAATGTTGTTAAGAATGCATCAGCACTTGCTAACGGACTTATGAACAGAGGTTTTGATATCGTATCTGGTGGTACAGATAACCACCTTATGCTTGTTAACCTCTTAAGCAAGGGAAAGACTGGTAAGGAAGTTGAGAAGCTTCTGGATGCAGCTAACATTACATGTAACAAGAATACAATTCCTAATGACCCAGCTTCTCCATTCGTAACAAGTGGTATCAGACTTGGTACAGCAGCCGTTACAACAAGAGGCTTCAATGAGGCTGATATGGATGTTGTTGCAGAAGCAATTGCTATGCTTGTTGATGATGTAGATGCTAACCAGGCTAAGGCAATGGAGCTTGTTAAGGGACTTACAGATAAGTACCCACTTTATGAATAAAGAAATTTTTAGAAAATCACCTTATGAATTAAGGAAAAAACGCATATTTTTATTGTTGCAATTTCACGCACTTGGGACTATAGTTAGTGTCGAAGTGCAAAGGGGCACGAAAGTGAAAAGCTTTCGTGCCCCTTTCTTACATTTCAGGAAACTAAGAAAGGTGTGTGGCGTTATGGGAAAGTTAGAAGGAAAAGTAGCGGTAATTACCGGAGCTTCCAAAGGCATCGGTGAAGGAATCGCCAAAGTGTATGCAAAGTATGGTGCAAAATGTGTGCTTGCAGCAAGAGGTCCTAAGGTGCTTGAACTTGCAGAGCAGTTAAAAAGCGAAGGGTATGAGGCAACAGGTGTTCAGGTTGATGTATCTGATTACAAGAGTGTTGAAAGAATTGTTGAGACTGCCGAGAAAACATATGGAAAGATTGATGTGCTTGTATGTAACGCGGGTGTATGTGTTCTTGAAGACTTTCTTGAAGACGACACATTTGAAAATAGAGACTTACATCTTGATATTAATGTCAAAGGTGCATGGAATGTGGCAAAAGCAGTTATTCCAAGCATGATAGCAAATGGCGGTGGTGCAATCGTAGTTACAAGCTCTGTAACAGGAGATATGGTAGCTGATCCGGGTGAGGTTGCATATGCAACATCTAAGGCGGCACTGGTAGGATTTACAAAGGCGCTTGCAAGAGAATTTGCAGACAAGAATATAAGAGTTAATGCAATATGTCCGGGATATGTAAGGACACCGCTTGTTGAAGGAATGGCAAAACAGTCAGACCCGGAGAATCCGGAGAGAGCAATACAGGCAATTGCAGATGCAGTTCCTTTAAAGAGGCTGGCTGACCCTGAGGAGGTCGGAGAGCTTGCAGCATTCCTTGGCTGTTATGAATCAAGCTACATAACAGGAACACAGATAGTTATTGATGGCGGAAGCACATTGCCGGAAACAACATCTATGGGACAGTAATTAAATATAAGAAAAGTACAAAGGCGTACATGAATCGGATAGATTTGTGTACGCCTTTTCTGATTGGAGGATAATGACATGGCATTTGAAAATGTTGATTTATTTGATGCGGTTGCAAATGCTTCGCTTGAAAAATACGGATGGCAGGACAGATGTGAGGCGAAACTCATAGTGCTGTCAGAGAATGCAACCTATATGGTCAAGAACAAAGAAACAGGTGAAAAAGAAGGAGTGCTTAGAATAAGCAGACCGGGTTATCACACATTGGATGAGCTTAATTCAGAGATGAAGTGGTTAAGACAGATTAATGACTACACACCGCTTCTTGTAGCTAATCCTATAAAAGGGCTTGATGGTAAGAATATACAGGAGATTACAGGACCGGATGGAAATGTATATTTCTGCGTTATATGTGATTTTCTCCCGGGTGAAGCACCTGATGAGAATAATGAGGAGCAGATGGTAAAGCAGTTCAGGTATCTCGGCGAGACAACAGCTTATCTTCACCGTCAGACAGAGATATGGAACGGAACAGACAAGCTTGACCGTATGGTATGGACTTACGACACAATAATAGGAAAGCATGCCGCATGGGGTGACTGGAGAGCGTTTCCAGATATGACCCCGGAGGCAGAAAATATATTGTCAGAGGTTTCAAGAATTATTAAGAGAAGACTTGAAAGATATGGAACTAATGAGAATAATTTTGGACTCATACATGCAGACTTACGACTTGCCAATCTGCTTATTGAGGGCGACCAGATTAAGGTTATTGATTTTGATGACTGCGGTTTTGGATGGCACTTACATGACCTTGCGTCTGCACTTAGTTTTATTGAGGACAAGCCAATTGTTCCAAAGCTTGTAAATGCATGGCTTGCAGGATATAAGAAGGTTCTTCCGTTCACTGATACGGATTTTGAAGAAATAGACACATTTATAATGATGAGAAGATTACAGCTTACAGCATGGCTTGCATCTCATCAGGAATCAGGTCTGGTAGCAGAATTAAGTGTCGGCTGGATGGATGGAACCATGGAATTAGCTGAAAGGTATCTTAGATTATTCGGCTAGGCACATAAGAAATCTTCGTGACAACAAATCATGAACAACAATAAGGGAGGAAGCTATTATGGGCGAAAAGAAAACAAATGCATTATCTAAATCAATGAAGCTGATTTATGTATATGCTATGGCAACAGGAGCAATTTTTACATTTATGTGTTACTGGGATGGTATATTCATGTCATATACAGGTCCCGGAACATTCTTAGCATTTGCACTTATGACACTGGCAGTACTGCCGACAGCATTTGTGTATGCTGAATTCTCGACAATGTTACCAAGTACAGGTTCGTGTCTGGTATTCAATACGGTAGGTATTAACAAGCATGCAGGTTTCTGGTCAGCGTGGCTTATCATGTGTGCATGGATAGCAGTTCCGGCAGCAGGTGTACTTGGAATAATCGAATGGTTAAATCATCAGTTTGGCTTGGGACTTACGGGCGGCAAGGCAGTTATTGTCGGTTCATTAGTACTGTGCTTCTGGTGTGTACTCAGTCTTTATAAAAATGTTGTAGCAGGCAAGGTTCAGTCATTCATGCTTATGGCAGGTATCGCAGGTATTCTTATCTGTTCATTACTTTTCCTGTTCAGTGGACACTGGAGCATTGCTAATTTCGCAGATTTCTTTACAAGCAGCAATGAAAAGCAGTGGGGTGGTAATTTTGCAACCGGTATTGCATGGGTTGTCGGATGTTCATTTATGATAACACCATATTTCGGATTCGAGACAGTACCGGCAATGGTTGAGGAGGGCGACTTCCCAATTAAGGACCAGAAGAAAGCTATTCTTGGTTCAGTTATAACATGTGGTGCTATATATACAATTTTCTACTTCTGTCTTGCAGGTGCAATGCCTTGGGCAGAGCTTACTAATGGCGGTGACTGCCACCCATTCATCACATTTGAAGCATTACAGTACTGCTTCGGTGATAAGATTGCATGGTTTGTCCTTATAATGGGTATTGTCGGAGTTGTATTCCCAATTGGTACATCAGTACTTGGTTTCTGGTATTCAGGCGTCCGTATGATATACGCTATGGGTCGTCAGAATTTCCTTCCAAAGCAGTTCTCATACACTAATAAGTACAACCAGCCAACACTTCCTAACATACTTATTCTTGTAGTAAGTATTGGATTCATTGCAATGCAGAGTATTACAGCATTCTTTGATCTTATGGCATTCGCGTGTGCATTGTGTTATGTGATTACTTCAATATCTTCACTGGTGCTTTTAAAGAAGCATCCTGAATGGGAGAGACCATACAAATGTGCAACAGGACTTAAGACAGCCTCTCTTATAATCATGGCAATTATCGCATTCTTCTGTACTATCGGTATCGGAAAGGCAACATGGTTGGGATTTGCAGGATATATGGGTGTAGGTCTTATCCTCTGGCTGTATATGATTCTTATTAAGTGGAAGCATGAAAAGGTATGGATGAAGACACCTGATGGTGATAAGGAATATTAGGGTGTGAAAACAGAGAGGACAAAGATGCCGTATGAAGATATCTATAATGAGATGGCATCATAAAAACATAGAAGAGAGGTTATGGATTATGAAAGAGTTAGAGATAGTTATAAAGCCTGAGAAGCTTGAGAATCTTAAAAGGATTCTTGACAGTGAGGGTGCAAGAGGTGTAATGATTACAACAATATTTGGCTATGGTCACCAGAAGGGAACTGGTCAGGTATATACAAGAGATGAAACTCCGGGTATCAATCTTTTGCCTAAATTAAGTGTAAGAACAGTCGTAAAAGACGAGATAGTCGAGGGCATAATTAACAAGGTATTGGAAGAACTTAATACTAACAGTTTTGGTGATGGTAAGATATTCATCAAGGACATCGAGGGAGCAGTCAAGATAAGAACTGGTGAAACCGGTAACGACGCTCTGTGATAAAGCTTTCTTACTTCCCTAATCTTTTTATAGAGGCAGCCGTCCTGTTTGATTAACAGGGCGGCTGCCGTTTTCTTGTGTGCCGGATGTTATGTTTTTCATGGTGTCGGATTGGACGTTAAAGTACAAAAAAATATTCCTGAGGTTTGAAAAAATAGACTATATATGATATGCTTAAAGAGGCGTATAAGCCCTATATTGTTAAGAACATATAAACAAAATTGAGGTGTGGTATGGCAATTTCGTATAATAATCTTTGGAAAATTCTGATTGATAAGGAAATGAATAAAGGTGCTTTATGTAGCAAGGCAAAGATTAGTAAGGGAACAATGGCAAAAATGACGAATAACGAGCCAGTCACATTGACAGTTATAGAAAAAATATGTGAAGTGCTTCAATGTGATATCGGTGATGTTGTTCAGATTGTAGATATAGAAAAACAGGAGAAAAATAATGGATAACAGAAGTATAAAGAAGTTAGAAGCTGATTTATGGGAATCAGCAGATTTACTAAGAGCAGGTTCTAAACTGACATCAAACCAGTATTGTATGCCGGTGCTGGGATTACTCTTTTTAAGATATGCGTATAGTCGATTTAAATTGGTGGAAGCAGAGATATTAAAGGATAGACCAATGCGTAATGGTAGGCAAATGCCTGTAGAAGCCAAGGATTTTTCTGCTAAAAGTGCACTGTTTTTGCCAAGAGAAGCGCAGTATGATTATCTTGTGAATCTTCCTGAAAATATAGCAGCTGCCGATTTGAAAAATATTACCGGACAGCCAATGAATAGTCTGGGTGAGGTAGTAAATAATGCTATGGAACTTGTAGAGCAACAAAGTGAACAGTTAGCAGGCATATTGCCTAAAAGTTATACGGATTTTTCTGATGAACTATTGGGAGAGCTGCTTCGTATATTCAATAACAATGCACTTGATGAAGTTGGTGGAGATGTAATAGGTAGGATTTATGAGTATTTCCTTAATAAATTTGCGAAAAATATAGCTTCAGATGATGGAGTATTCTTTACACCAAAGTCTCTTGTAAAAATGATTGTTAATATATTAGAGCCGACATCAGGAGTGCTTCTAGATCCAGCATGTGGTTCAGGTGGAATGTTTGTACAGACAGGCGACTTTGTAAATGAAGCTGGTTTGCAAGCAAATAGTAGTATGACATTTTATGGACAGGAGAAAGTGGAATATAATGCGCAGCTTTGTCTTATGAATATGGCAGTTCATGGGCTTACAGGGGTAATAAAATCTGGTGATGAAGCGAATACATTTTATCATGATGCTCATAACCTTGAAGGCTGCTGTGACTATGTAATGGCAAACCCACCATTTAATGTGGACAAGGTAAAAGCGGAGTCAACATCCAATGCGGGGAGACTTCCGTTTGGATGCCCGAAAGAAAACAAGCATAAAGAAATTGGAAACGCAAATTATCTATGGATTTCGTACTTTTATGCTTATCTTAACGAAAAGGGCAGAGCTGGATTTGTAATGGCTTCATCTGCAACAGATAGTCAGGGAAGCGATAAGGATATAAGAAAAAAACTTGTTAAAACAGGTCATGTAGATGTGATGATAAGTGTAGGCAACAATTTCTTTTATACAAAGAATCTTCCATGTTCGTTATGGTTTTTGGATAAAGGGAAAAAAGAAGAACTTAAAAATAAAGTTCTTTTCATTGATGCGAGAAACTATTATACAGAGGTTGATCGTACACTGAATGAATGGTCAGAGTGGCAGCTTAAAAATCTGAATGCTATTGTCTGGTTATATCGTGGAGAGAGCGAAAAATATACAGCATTGCTTTATGAATATAGAAATGCACTTGGAAGTGACAAATTATTTGATGAACAGGTTCATGATTTGACTGAAAGAGTGAAAAAACTTCGTGCAGAAGCAAAAGCAGCAGTTGAGGCAGCAGATAAGCGAGAAAAGAAAAAATTCCAGACTGAATACGATGATAGAATTTCTGAACTTACAGAAAGGCTTATAATAGCAAAAGAAGCTAATTGGTTATATGAAAAGTTTGGAGAAGGAGAGTATCACGATATTCTTGGATTATGTAAAGTTGCTTATACAACAGATGACACAAAATGTGATGACAAAGATGGAATCAGCATTGAAGAAAAGGAATGGTCTCTCACTCCGGGAGCCTATGTTGGTGTAGCACCTGTGGAAGATGATGGTGTGGATTTTGAAGAGCGAATGACAGAAATACATCAAGAACTTTTAGCATTGCAGGCAGAATCAAATAATTTGATGAATACTATCTCACAGAATATGAAGGAGATGGGGTTATGAGATGGAAAAGTAGCAGACTTTCAGAAATATCATATATAGGTGATGGAGCACATGCGTCTTTAAAAAGAGAATCTAGAGGTATACCTTATTTGACTGCAAAGAATATAACAAAATCAGGTATTGATCACTCGAAGGTAGAATATATATCGCAGGAAACATATAATAAGCATTTTAAGCAAAATTCTAATGCATTAACACAACCCAAACAGGGCGACATTTTGTACAGTATTATTGGAAGTATAGGTGGGGTATATGTTGTACAAGATGAGAAAATTGGAATATCGAGTAGTGTTGCAATATTTAGAGCTAAAACAGAAGTAATTGATTATCAATACTTAGCATATTTTTTGAAAAGTCCATGTTTCGGTTCGCAAGTTAAAGCGATAAAAGGTGGAGTGGCTCAAGGATTTATGTCTTTAGGAAAAATGGGTTCGGTACAGGTATTATATCCAGATGATATAGAGTACCAAAAGAGAATTGTTGGTATTTTATCTACATATGATGATTTAATTGAGAACAACAAAAAACAAAACAAATTATTAGAAGAAACAGCGGAACGTTTGTATAGAGAATGGTTTGTAGAACTACATTTTCCGGGATGTGAAGATGTTAAGATTGTTGATGGTGTGCCTAAAGGATGGTTAGATGGTACTGTTGGAGATATTGCGTTATTTAAAAGGGGAAAGACTATCACTAAGGCACAAATTCATAAAGGAATTGTTCCGGTTGTTGCAGGTGGTTTGGAGCCAGCATACTATCATAATGTAGCAAACACAGTAGCTCCAGTTATTACTATTAGTGGTTCTGGGGCTAATGCAGGTTTTGCAAGGCTATATAATGTAGATGTTTTTGCATCGGATTGTTCGTTTGTAGATAGTCAGACAACACCTTATTTATTTTGGGTATATTGTTTTATTAAGGACAGTAAAGCAAAATTAGATTCACTTCAAAAAGGAGCTGCACAGCCACACGTATATGCAAAGGATATTAATGCATTAAAAATTTATATTCCGACAGATGACATACTTGATAGGTTTTGTAAAGTGGTTGCACCTTATTTTGGTAAAATTAAAAATTTACAAAGACAAAATGATTTATTATTGCAAGCTCGTGACCGATTATTACCAAGATTGATGAGTGGAGAAGTGGAGGTATAAATAATGAATGATTTTGAACATAAAGATTATTTCAACGCTAGATTTTGCTATCATGGTGATGAACAAAAGGTGACTGCTATCTTGGATTCTTATGTTCAAAATCAGATAGAGTTAGCTGATATTAATAGAGTGATTGAACTTTATCATACAAAATTATTTTTTGAGAAAGTTACAGATATTCCGGATTGGTCAGAAGAAAAATATCAGAGATATAAAGCTAAAACATTGAATTTAAATACTGTAGTTTATGAGAGATTTAAACAGATAACAGAAGAAAATGTGGTTGATACTTTTAATAATTGTTATGTGGGATATTGGGACGATTTTAGAAATTTCTTTTATAAGTTTAATATCTACAAGTGTATTTCTAAGAATAGAATATGTGATGTGCTAAAAGGACTGCGTTGGAATACTTATCATATACTACAGGATAAGTCATTTGTAGAGTACTTTGATGAAGAGATAACTATATTGCTAGAGGAACAACAATATGGGTTGCAATTTGTAGTTTCTTATTATTTAGAAGAACATGATAAAAAACTACAGGTATATATTCCAAGACATTTTACCATTGAGAAAAGGGTAAAACTTATCGAAGATTATCTTAAAAGCGATTATATTAACCCGAATTTTATGAAACTTATTTTAAATGCTAAACATACAAAAGAGTTACCGATTACTCCGAAAATGAAAAAAATGGCGGACAAGAGGAATAACGAATTTTGGGAGAATAATAAATCGGCGGTTTTTCATGACTATGGTTTTGGTGTTACTTTTGGTCCATTTGAAAATGTTAAGAATATCCAAATTGAAAATAGTAAATGGATTCTAGAGTATGACACAGGATGGATAAAGGATAATACTGATTACCCAACATTGCTAAACAACTTCATATATTTATTCGAATACATAGATAGTCAGGCAAGATTCACATGCGTTTCAAGTCATGGAGAAAGACATCCTCTTACGGAGATTTTTGAAGTTAGAGGTGTTGGAATGTATAAAAAGGATGTAGCATTTGATATGTTAGAATCTTTATCTGATATTCAAATGAGGGGTTATGTTGAACAATTGATTAAACTTGATATCAACATTGAAGACATTATAAAGTGGTTTTTTGAGACCTATTTATTACAGGAATTTGATATTAAAGATTATACATGTAATATGCCAAACCCGGCTGATAGCATACTTAGTAAATGTAAAACTCTTGCATCAGCTATAGATGGAGTACTAAGTAAGTATAAAATGTTGTGCGATGATGGAGAAATTGATCTTGAGCTTTTTAAATATATAACAGATTCACCAAGAATAAAAGATATCCCAAGTCGAATAAAAAATAAATATTGTTATGTTATAAATAGTGAACTTATTAAAGAGATGAATATGTTGTTTTCATCGCAGAGCATGCTTGGGTATACTGAAAAAACAAAATCAAAATATGACTCTCTTATTAAGCTTATATCAAATGAAGATATAAAATTGTCAGAATGTGAACCATATAACATAGAATCACTAAATTGGTTAATCGAAAAAGGGTCAATATATATTGAAGATGATGTTATTAATTATAACAAGGAAAGAGTATTTATTTTACATGAGTTTTACGAAAAAGAAGTTATTTCATTACAACATATAAAATCACCATTATTAAAACGATTGATTAAAAATGGTGATATTTATGTAGATGATAAACTGTTGTCGAAACCTGAATATAAATATTTTGATTATATATTGAATAATTCTGAGTTTAGTGATGGAAAAGCTATTAGAAATCGCTATATCCATGATTCTATTGTGCCAGATAACAATACAATGATAGCGGATTATTATACGTTATTAAAGATAATGATTTTGTTGATTATTAAAATAAATGATGATTGTTGTATTTATGATGAGATAAAGGAAGGAGGAGATTATTATGAGCTATGATTATTCTGAAAATATATTAGTACAGGAAAGTGCTGGTCACCTTCTTGAAGATGAACTTGGTTGGCGTGTAGAACTTGCCTATAACACAGAAGTTCTGGGTGAAACTGGCACATTTGGCAGGAAATCATATAAGGAAATCCTTCTTGTGAAATATCTCAAGGAGGCACTTTTAAAACTCAATCCATGGCTTACTCCAGCATTACTTGAAGATGCTATAAAAACATTTGAAAGTCATATGTCATCAGCTTCTCTTATGCAGATAAATGAGGAAAAGTATAGACATATAAGAGATGGTATTCCAGTGAAAGTGAAAAAGCCGAATGGTCAGATTGAGGAAAAGAAGGCAATTGTAATTGATTTTACAAATACAGAGAATAATGATTTCCTTGCTATTAAGGAAATGAAAATACATGGGGATCTTTATCGAAGACGTACAGATATTGTAGGTTTTGTAAATGGAATACCTCTTCTCTTTATAGAATTGAAGAAGAATTCTGTAGATGTGCAGAATGCATACACAGATAACTATACAGATTATCTTGATACAATACCGCATCTGTTTTATTATAATGCATTTCTTATGTTGTCCAATGGAACAGAGGCTAAAGTGGGAACATTAGGTAGTAAATATGAATTTTTTCATGAGTGGAAAAGATTGTCTGAGCAGGAAGAAGGTAATGTTGCACTTGAAACGATGCTTAGAGGTATATGCAAAAAGGATAACTTCCTTGATTTGTTGGAAAATTTCATATTATTTGACCATTCAGATGGAAAAACAGTAAAGATTCTAGCACGAAATCACCAGTATTTGGGTGTAAATGAGGCTGTTAAGGCGTATGAAGCACGCAAATTGAATAATGGAAAACTTGGTGTGTTCTGGCATACACAAGGTTCTGGTAAAAGTTATTCTATGGTATTTTTATCACAGAAAATTCGGCGAAAATTTTCAGGTTCTCCAACGATTGTGATTTTGACAGACAGGGATGAGTTAAATACACAGATTAGCGATACTTTTGAAAATTGTGGATTATTGGGGAAAACAAAGGCTGCAAAGTATATTGCTACGAGCGGTGATGACCTTATAACAAAATTGCAAGGAAATCCTAGCTTTATATTTACTTTGATTCAGAAATTTAATAAGAAAGATGTACAGCCAATCATACCAGATCATGACATTATTATAATGTCCGATGAAGCACATAGGAGTCAGTATGGAATATTTGCAGATAATATGGTGAATTTGCTGCCTAAAGCCGCACGTATTGGTTTTACTGGAACGCCATTATTATCGAATGACAATATTACAGAGAGAACATTTGGCGGATATATCTCTATCTATGATTTTAAGAGAGCAGTTGAGGATAAAGCAACAGTTCCGTTGTATTATGAGAATCGCGGAGAGAAGATTTTGGATTTAGATAATCCGGATATTACGGATAAGATATTGGATGCGATTGAGGCAGCAGATTTAGATCCAGATCAGACAGAAAAGCTGGAGCGTGAGTTTAAGAAAGAAATTCATATTATGACAGCACCACAAAGGCTTAAATCTGTAGCCAAAGACTTTGTTTCTCATTATTCGGATTTATGGACAAGTGGTAAGGCTATGTTTGTGTGCCTGAATAAAGTGACTTGTGTTCGTATGTATAACCTTGTGCAGAATTATTGGGAAGAAGAAATTAAACGATTAGAAGGCATAAAATCAAAAGTATCACAGCAGGAAGTACAGGAACTGGAACGCAAGATTAAATGGATGAAAGAAACCGAAATGGCTGTCGTTATTTCTCAGGAGCAGAATGAGATTCAGACATTTAAGAAATGGAACCTTGATATAAAGCCGCATCGTGAAAAGATGGAGAAAAGAGAACTAGACAAAGAGTTTAAGGATAAGGACGATCCGTTGAGAGTAGTGTTTGTCTGTGCAATGTGGCTTACTGGTTTTGATGTAAAATGTTTGTCATGCCTATATCTTGATAAGCCTTTGAAAGCGCATACTCTCATGCAGACAATAGCAAGAGCAAATCGTGTGGCAGAGGGCAAGAGTAACGGACTTATTATTGACTATATTGGCATAGTAAAGGCACTTCGTAAAGCACTTGCAGATTATACAGCAAATGTTGGAGGAAGAGAGACTGATCCAACAATAGATAAGGAAGAACTTATAGAGCATGTGCTGGAAACTATATCAGCAGCTATAGAATTTTTATGTAGCAGAAATTTTGAGTTGGAGGATTTGATTAAGGCAAAAGACTTTTCAAAATTAACATTATTACAGACAGCAGCAAATGCTGTTTCTGATAGCCGAGAATCACGCAAGCAGTTTACGACATATGCAAACGAAATAAATCGTATGATGAAATATCTGGACAGAGATGATATATCGGATGAGGATAGAAACAAAAAAGACGCGATTATAGCAATATCTGATGAACTAAAGAAAAAGAAGAAACACATTGATAATGTTGATTTGATGGTTCAGATTAATGGGATTCTAGGTGAATATATAATGATCGAACAGGAATCTAATAATAATGACATAGCTAAGCGTTTTGATATCAGTAGAATAGATTTTGATTTGCTTCGAAGAGAGTTTGCAAAGACAAAGAAAAAGAATCTGCTCATTACAGATTTGGATGAACTGATTCAAACAAGATTAGACAGTATGATCAAAGAAAATCCAAGTCGTGTGGATTATTATGAAAGATATCAGACAATCATTGATGAATATAATAATGAGCAGGACAGGGCAAACATTGAAAAGACATTTATGGACTTGATGAATCTGGCTAATTCTATGAATCAGGAAGAAAAGCGTTATGTCAGAGAGGGCTTTACAAGTGATGAAGAACTGTCATTGTATGATATGCTTTTCAATGAAAATCTTTCAAAAGAAGATATCAATAAGATAAAGAAAGTTGCGATAGACTTACTGGAAAAGATAAAAGCAAAGATATCTGAACTTGACCATTGGACAGAGAAGCAGGAAACAAGGGATGATATAGAAACATATATAGGAGCAATTCTCTGGGAAGAGTTACCAGAGAGTTATTCTGATAATGCAATATTTGCATACAGACAGAAAATTTATGAGTATGTGTTTATGAGGTATAAAGAGGTGGCGTAAAATGCGATTGGAGGTATAAGATGAGTAATTGGTTATTTAGAGTCGGTAAAAATGGGTAATATTAGGAAAGTTTTTAACGGATAATAGGATTAATATGACATGGCAGGATTTGAAAATTAATCAGAAGGATCATTAAGATAGTGTGGCTCATTTGAAAAAATTAGAAGAACTGTATCTATACGAAAAGACAAATACATTGAAAACAGGGAGTTTTAGATTTATCCAATTGCTCATCGTATAAAAAATGTAGATTGGATTGTTTTGCCAAATAAGCGATTAAGTACAATGCATGTTGGTAAAATTGACGGTGATTATACATATGATGGTAATAATGGTAATTCGTACTACTATTACAGAAGTATCGATTGGGTTGCAAAAGATATTCAAAGAAACAACTTCAATCAAGATATATTGTATTCATTCTATGTATTTATGACTGCTTGAAAAATCACAGAAAATGATGCAGATAATAGAATTAAAGCAATAGAAACAAATGATTGGAGGAGTATCATGAGTATCAAATTCTCAAGATTTGCTTGTGGTATTCCACGGATATTATTAAAAAATTATTAGAAATTAAGAACTGTCATTAAGGCAGAAATACCACTCAAGCAGATATGGATGTTTAGTGAGAAAGAATAGAGAAAGTGAAGAGAAAACTATGAACAAGAAGTGCCAGGTATTTACGCCTAGTGGTTATGTGAAGAAGTTATTAGACAGCGTAGGTTATATCGAAAATTTATATGAGAAGAATATTTTGGAAAATTCATGTGGCGATGGAAATATTCTGGTGGTAATTGTGGAGCGATATATTGACGATGCTAGAAAACATGGATTGCCAGATGAAGACATATGTGATGGATTGTCAAAGCATATATGTGGAGTTGAAATTGATTATACACAATATAAAAAATGTATTCAGAATCTTAATGTATTGGCAAAAACTAAAGGACTCAGTAATATCCAATGGAATATAGTTAATGCGGACTATTTAAGGTGGGAATGCAATCAAAAGTTTCAATATGTGGTAGGAAATCCGCCATATATTACATATCAAGAATTAGAAGAAAAAGAAAGAAAATATGTAAGAGAAACATTTGGAACATGTGATAAGGGGAAATTTGATTATTGCTATGCATTTATCGAAAAAAGTATTGATTGTTTAGATAGTAACGGCAAAATGGCATACTTGATTCCTAGCAGTATTTTTAAAACTGTATTTGGAGAAAAATTAAGGTCGTATATTAAACCATATTTAAAAGAAATATATGATTATACGCAAGATAAGATGTTTGACGATGCATTGGTAAAGTCTGCAATAATGGTTATTGATAAAGCGTCAACTTATGAAGATATGATTTATTATGATATGGCAAGTAAAGATAAATTGATTATACCGATCGCTAATTTGTCAAATAAATGGTTTTTTACAAAAAATAATACACCAGGGACAAGACGATTTGGCGACTATTTTCAAGTTGCTCATGTGGTTGCAACGTTACTCAATGAAGCATATGTATTAAAGAAAGAAAATTATCAGGAGATAAATGGATTTTATCGGTGCAATGGGAAAGACATAGAAAAAGAGGTAGTAAGAGAGACTGCAACACCTCGTTCATTACGATATAAAAAAACAGAGAAGATAATTTTTCCTTATGATTATAGAGATGGAAAATTGGTTAGGTACACTTCACAACAATTTTCAACCCTCTTTTCAGGAGCGGAAAGTTATTTGAATGATTTTAGAGAGCAATTGGATGAACGAGAAAGTGATAAAAGTGCCTTATGGTTTGAATATGGTCGGTCGCAAGCTTTGTCTGGTTTAAATAAACGTAAGTTATTAATTTCTACAGTGATTACCGAAAAAGTAGCAGTATATATGTTGAAAAAAAAGTGTATCCCATATGCAGGAATGTATATTGTACCAAAATCAGATAATAAAACATATAAATTGGAAGATGCAAAAAATATTTTAGAAAGCGATGAGTTTATGAGGTATGTCAAAGATGTAGGTATTCATATTAGTGGAACGTCTTTGAGAATTACATCGAAAGATATTGAAGAATTCAAATTTTAGTAGGGGGAATAGAGTATATGGAATCTATGGTTTTCCAAGTAAGTGCTAAAACAGCCAGACTTATTGGTAGAGAAAATATCTCTGATGTGGATGGTGCCATTATAGAATTGGTTAAAAATGGATATGATGCAGATGCTGAATGTGTATATGTAAAATATATAAATCCATTTAACGGAGTACCAAGTACATTGACGCGTTCAGAGGTACATAGTTACTTCAATGGTAATATGGAAATTGTATTGCGAAATTATAGCATAAAAGATGGTTTATATGTATTGAATAAAGAAAATGTTAATATGTTGGAATTAGAGGAACATTTACGTTCTATTTCTCAGATCATTGTTATTGATAATGGTTCGGGTATGAATAAGACTATTTTGAAATCTGCATGGATGAATATAGGTACTGATAATAAAGAAGTAAATGTATATAGTCCAAAGAAAAATCGAATAAAAACAGGAGCCAAAGGAATTGGTCGTTTTGCATTGGATAAGCTTTCGTTAAGTACACGAGTTTTTACAAAATGTGATGTGGAACAGATATATCAGTGGGAGATTGATTGGACACAGTTTGATAATGCAAGATTGTTAAATCAAGTAAGAGCAAAACTTCAAGAATGTGATGGAAAGTTCGAGAATTTAGTCAAACAATATATAAAAGAAGACTTTGAATTGGTTAAAGATTATGAATGGAATACTGGTACTATAATTATATTAAGTCCTATTCGTGAGTTTTGGGATGAGAAATTATATACTAAGGTAAATAATAATCTTAAAAATATTAATCCTCTTGGAAGTGTAGATCGGTTTGATATATATGTTAGAAATTATAGATATCCAGAGCTGAATTTTGAGACTGAAAATACTGGAATAACACGAGATAATTATGATTACTTAATTGAAGCAGAATTCGATGGAAAAGGGAATGTTACTATCACTTTGGATAGAAACGAAATCGATACAACTAAGAAATTGATGCAAATTGAATATTCGCCAACGGATATTGAAAAGTATGATTTGAAAGAGTTTTGGGACAGAGAAGCATTTAAAATAGACAATTATAAAAGAGAAGATTTCGATGGAGTAAAACAATTTAAATATTCTCTAGAAGAGATACTGGAAAATCCAAGTGAAGCCATTGAAAAATATAATTCGGTAGGTCCTTTCAGCTTAAAAATGTATTATATGAAAAATCAAAAAAGTACAGTTGAAATTGTTAAGGATTTTAAGAGTAGGAAAAGGAAACAACTGTTAAATGATTTTTCTGGAATAAAGATTTATCGCGATAGTTTTAAAGTTAGACCATATGGTGATGAAGGACAGTTTTTCGATTGGATTAATTTGAGTCTCAGAGTTCAAAAGAGCCCGGCAGCAGCATCACATGAAAGTGGTAATTGGAGAGTTTCTCCTAATCAGCTGATAGGAAGCGTATCTATCAGTAGGATGCACAATCCGAAGTTGGAAGATACTGCGAATAGAGAAGGTATGAGTTTAAACAGAGAATATGATTGTTTCGTTGAACTTCTGCAAGGAATCTTAGGTAAGTTTGAGTATGATAGACAATATGCACTAAGAGAGTTTGCAGCATGGGAACGTGCAAAGAAAAAGGCTCATGAAGACAAAGCTCAGCAAATATACGAGCAAGTAATGAGAGAACGTGAGAATAAAAAAACGAAAGATGATAATTCGAGAGATGACAATATGGGGAATGATTCGGCGGAGAAAGAATTTGGAGATGATAGGATATCAGAAGAAGATTTAAAAGATGCAATTGTTACATTGGGTAAGAAGAATGAGAATAAGACGTCTACAGAACAATTAATGATGGTTCTTAGTGCAGCTGGGGTGATGGCACAAACCTTTTCGCATGAAATTACGAGAATGGGAACTGAATTTGGAAGTAGAGGTCAACACTTAAAAGAATCGATTAATAGATTGCTTAATTATGAGCCATATACGGGTGATGAAGATTTTAATCCATATGATTTATTGGAAGAATTGGATAGTACGGATGAATTGTTATCTGAGTGGGTTAGTCTAATTATGGATTCGGTGAAACAAGAGAATTTCGAAGCACGCTCAGCAGACTTAAAGAGCTTTTTGATTCATATTGAGAATTTATGGAAGCCTTTACTTGATAAAAAGTTTATTGAGATACAACTTGTGCAACTTGATGAGAATGTGCAATTAGCTTTGCCAATCATAGACTTACATTTAATTCTGAATAACTTTATTTTAAATTCTGCATACTATTTGGAAGAGGCAGATGGCGAACGTTTAATTTTCTTCTCAATATATGAAGATGATAAAAAAGTATATTTAGAGATGTCAAATAACGGTCCTGAACTAGATGAGAAATATATGCAGAATCCGGATGAAACGTTGAACGCCAGAGAAACTACAAAAAAAGATGGAACAGGATTAGGCTTGTGGATTGCACGTGAAGCGGCTACACGAAATGCTGGTGAATTGCATGTAGTTCCTATCAAGAACGGCTATATGTTAAGGGCTACTTGGACTAAATAGAAGGAGATTGGTTATGCATATTATTGGTTTGATAGATGATGAAGAAACGCAATTAAAGAAGATTAGAAGAACGATAAAAACAAATGCGAAAACTAATGAACAGTATGATTTTAAATCGTATTTAATATCCGATAATGCGTCAGATGTTGTTTCGGAGGTCTTTGAACAAGTGATAAGTGATATAAGAGATTCAAAATTATCATCACTTATAGTTGATTATAAAATTATTGTTAAGACATCCAAAATTAAGGGCACAGATATTTTTAAAAGAATAAAGGAGGAGGTTCCTAAATTTCCGATTATTATTTTAACGGAAGTTGTAGAAGAAAGTACAGAGCCAGATTTTATTGATGCAGATAAGGTCTACAAAAAGAAAGATTTTTATAAGATTGAAAGTGAGTATTCAAAAGAAAAAGTTTTTAATATTTTCGATAGTATGAGGAAATACAACAATCAAAGAGATAAGTTGCAACTTACTATTGAAGATTTGAAGCAAAAATTAACTGATGGAAGCAGAGGGCGTGATGTTATTGGAGATATTCTGTCATTGGAAAGTCAGTTAGATGATTTTGTTCCTACAGAACAATCTCAGATTGATAAAGTTTTTGATGAAAATAAAGCTAAAGAGATAGTAGCGCTTATTGAGAAGGCAAATGATTTATTGGAGTAATGCTTATGAAGAGAAAATTCAGAGATTATACTATTAAGAGAACTTGTACAAAAGAATATAGAGATTATCATAGTTATCTCAAATATTTGAGCGAAGATTTTAATCATCGATGTGCATACTGTAATTTACTCGATACACAAATTACTACTTCATATGAGGTGGACCACTTTGTACCAGAAGATGTTTTTAAAGATGAGTGGCCCGAATTAAAGGCGACATATGCAAATTTGGTGTATTCGTGTAAAAAATGTAATGTTGCAAAGAGCAGTCAATACAAAGGTGATATTACTCAAAGAGAGATTAAAAATGAGTTGTTTTATGAGCCAGAGGAAACAGATTATGGAACAATTTTTTATAGAGGTGAAGACGGAGGTATTTGCTCGGATGATGAAAAAGGACGAGATATGATAACGAGATTGAAGTTATATAGTCCAATACATAATCTCGCATGGATATGTGAAATCACAAAAACAACATTAGACAAATTGTCCGTTCAAATTGAAATGGTGGGAAAAGATAGTACCAAAGGTAAAGTGTTACAGGAGGCCAGAGAAGAATTGAGAGATTATTATGATGATTGTCTCGCGGTTTTTATAGCGAATTATAACAACAATAAGTTTGCATTGTAATAATTCAAATAAAGCATAGAGGAAAGGAAGGTGCAATCATGGCAATTCCAACAAACATAAAAACATTACTATCCGGTGAAGTCGTCGAATGGGCAAGAATTGAATTTAAAGAAACTTGGGATGCGGCAGCTTCCTTGAAAACCATTTGTGCATTTGCCAATGACATTGATAACTGGGGAGGAGGTTATATTGTAATAGGTGTAAAAGAAGAGAATGGTCGACCGGTTTACCCGCTGCAAGGTGTGCCGGTGGAAAAGCTTGATAAGTATCAAAAGGAGATATTTTCCAAATGTAAGCTTATCAGACCGGCGTATACTCCGATAATAGGAGTTGAGACATATCAGGATAAGCAGTTTATTGTTATCTGGTGTCCGGGCGGAGATAATAGACCATATTCATCACCGAAGACTATGGAAAAGGATAACAAGGAGAGAATCCATTACATCCGTAAGGCATCAAATACGGTAGAACCATCAGATGATGAAGAAAAGGATTTATTTAATCTTGCAAACAGAGTTCCCTTTGATGATCGTGTAAATCATCAGGCGGAGATGTCGGATTTAAATATTACGCTTATTCAGAATTACCTGAAGGAAATAAAGAGCTCCTTGTATGAGAAGGCAAAAACAGGGGATTTTATTGAGGTGTGTCAGGATATGAATATTGTCAGCACATTGCCGGAATACACCAAGCCTAAGAATGTAGGTTTGATGTTTTTTAGCATGGAACCGGACAAGTTCTTTCCATATACTCAGATTGATGTGGTGCAGTTTCCAAGTGGACTTGGTGGTAATGATATTATTGAGAAAACATTCAAGGGTCCGATTCAGCAACAGCTTAGGGATGCATTGCAGTATATTAAAAATGTGATTATTACAGAAAAAGTTGTAAAACATCCAGATAGAGCGGAAGCAGATCGTTTCTTTAATTTTCCGTATGCAGCAGTAGAAGAGGCATTGTCCAATGCTGTATATCACCGTGCCTATGATGAGCGCGAGCCAATCGAGGTACGTGTTGAAAATGACAGAATTGAAATTGTAAGTTTCCCGGGACCTGACCGTTCGGTTACAATTGAAGGGTTAAAAAGCTTCCGTGTCTCAAATCGTCGTTATAGAAATCGTAGAATTGGAGATTTCCTAAAAGAATTGCATTTGACAGAGGGTAGAAACACTGGATTTAAGAAAATTTTGGATGCACTTGAGGCGAATGGTTCTCCAAAGCCGGAATTTGAGACGGATGAAGATAGAAGTTATTTTATAACGAGATTGTTTATACATGAAGAGTTTACTAAAGATGCAAATCAATCAAAAATGAACGAAGTTGATGAAAAAAATGAGCGAAGTTTGAGCGAAGTTTTGAGCGAAGTTTTGAAAGCAAGTGATTTTTATAAGTTGGAAAAAATAATTAAAATTATTGAAGAAAAAGGGGAAATAACGCCGAAAGAGGCGGAAGCAGTTAGTGGAAAATCTGCAGCAACTGTAAGAAGGTATTTAAAAATGTTAGTTGGTACAGGATGCATAGAAGCAGAGGGCAAAACGAATAATGCTGTGTATAAAATTAGCGATTGCATAAATGAGAAGTATTAGAAACTGTGAATAGGAGGCTGGATATATGCTCGATGACGCAAAATTTTTAAGAGAACTTCCTGTTTTACATGGAAAAATTGAAATGCCGTTTTATAAAGGCGTGTGCACCGGCATATACCTAGTTTGCGAAAATGGTATGGGTTTCATAAGTATTTTTTGTACAAATGAAAGAAAAGAAAATGCAATCTTGGGTTATGATGTACTCAGAAATAAAGTGACGTTTTTATCATTACATCAAATAGAATTGTTGTGTTATAAAATTGGAAAGGAACAAGATTCCGAATTGCATTTTAATAAAGGTGTGGATTTTGATGGCATTTATGAGGTAGTTAATTATAACAGAGAAACCATTAAGGATAAGAGCATTATAGATGTAAATGGAACAAAAATATTTTATGATGTTAATACTGAGATGGTAGGCTTGTCTTTAATGATGATTACTAACCAAAATGAATATGTTATAGATGAAATGATAGGTGCTTTATTTGAAGATTTTTCATGTGAATTTATAATTCGTGAGGAACAATTAGATGAGAATATTAAAAAAGTAAGCCTTCAAAATGATATAGATTTAACGATAAATCTGGCTGGTGTTGCTTATAGAGAAAAGGGCATAATATTCAAAATTGATAAAATAGAAGAGCAGTACACATTAAAGTTGATGTCGTATCCCATGTATATGTTAGGACATATGGTGATAAATAATCTTGTATTTCAAAATATACGTAATCCTTTTGTGATTATAAAATATATGTTGGAGTCGGTTGATATAGATATCAATGGTGTTGTGGTGCCAAATGAATTGAAAGCAGAACGAACCTTTTTGGTTGCTATGGCAATAAATAATTTGAAATTACTAAAGGGGTCCTGTTCTGTTGGAGATGTGCGTATAGGAGAAGAAATAACAGTTAGTTCAGAGTTTGAAAAACTTCTTGAAAAAGGGGGGTCAAATGAACATGTTATAATATGGACAGATCAAAGGGCTACTAATCATTATGAAGCGTATTCATTAGCTAAGGAAAAGTTGATGAGAGTTGTGGATTTAATTGCATTTTTTGCTAAAAATGATTGTATGGCAGAATACTTTGGTATCGGTGAAATGTGTGAACATTGGGAGGCTAGCAGTTTGTTTCCTGAAATTAGCCTTATGAATATTGCCTATATAGAAGATTGTATGGATAGACAAGCTATTTGTGTATCAGGCAATGAGCGAATTGAACCTCATGTCAGAGAATTAGATGAATTGGACTTAAATAATATGGAGTCTGATTGGATAGAGAAATGTTACATAAAATGTATCCAGGGGAAAAATAGAAAAATCGAAAGCCTTTTTAATGCAATACGATGGATAAATAAAGTTGAAAAGTCAATAAATAAAGGCGATAAAATTATATATTGCGTGATGGCATTAGAATTCTGTTTATATAAAGAAAAGGGAAACACAATTGTCGAGGATAAATTGAATGAGTATGGGATTGGAGAACAATCATTGAAAAAAATACTTACTCAAAATATATCTGTAAAAATTAAATCGGAAGGTTTGGAAAATGTTGACCCACAATTTCTGAAGAAATTTGAAGAAGATATGAATAGTTATATAGCAATAAAATTAAGTGAAGCAAGTTTTAATAGTAAATTGCAAAGAATGCTGGCGCGGTTAAATGTTCCAATAACGGAAGAGGAAATGGCGTTGATTGCTTTTTTTAGAAGGAAGAGAAATTCAATGATACATGGAAAAGGAATGGACGAAATAAAAGAAATAGGTATTAAAAAAATGATAGGGATTGTTTCTAGAATTATCACCTACAAATTACAGGAGTTGTTGGAGGGAGATGATTAAATGAATATTATTGAGTATTCTATTAGATTAGGAAAGGCATTAAATAAAACAGAGTTGGGAAAGGAAATAAAAAATATATATTTTTCCATTAGGGATGAGTACAACCAATGTGAAGAAAAAGTGCTTAATCACTACCAAATTTATAATCAGTGTGTTGAGCATGAGTGCTCGAAAAATCATTTTTATGGTTGGGCAATTACTTATGAAAAAATGAGACAGTATGTAAAAAATGATCTGGATGATAGTGATAAGCTTATTTTGGATACTGCGAAATATGTACTTGAGAATGATGAGTTTAAAAAGATGTCTGACATTAGCAAAAAGATGGGGAAAGTGGTTGTAAAATTAAGTGATGCTATCATTTGCTCAAAATATGATGACGAAGATATTAAAGATTTACTAAAAATAATGAAAGTAAAGAATGCAGTTATGGATTTGCAAATGGCAGTAGAAAGATCAGGGCTAAAAATGTTTTTAATGAAAAATGCAAATGTCTTTACCAAGAATGATGGATATGAACTTGAGTTAAGAAAGAATAATTATATTCCGTATATAGGCGAACATATACCAGAGTTGTGCAATAAGGGAATGAATGAGACATATATCGATCTGATAGATAGAATGATGTTTGTACAGTATATGATGTTAATGGGTATATTTGAAGGCTTTTGGAACATTTTAATTGAGTTATCAAGTGATGATGGTGTAGATGGAGATTTGAGTCAGCCGAATGGAATACGAAGGGGTATGTTTATACATAAAAATATGGGCAAGGAAATTGTAAATAAGGAAGCATGGATGTATAAAATACAGAACGGTAGAGAGAGTTTCTATTTTTTAGCTAATAAGCGTACAATTCATATCGAAAAGAATGAAGGAAAAAGCGAAGTATATGGAGTGGCTTATCCCAAAGAAGATATAGGCCTTTTTGAAAAGGAAATTGTTACGGAATAATATGACTAAAATTTATGTTTGTTTGTGAGAAATGCTCACAGAAAGACGGAAAAAAGGTGACACTGATAAATTAGTTCTTGCCCAAAAGTAGATTCGATTTTATAATTTAGTCATGGATATGCAAGCCAGCCGTAGGTGATTCTGACAGTAGTATTTACTGGCTTGAAATCCAGTGGAACCATATACAATGATGTAAAAATGCACTGGTACTGGAATGGTACTAAAAGCAGACAGAATGATAAGGAATAGGAACAAAACATACATATTTTTAATACAAATATGTATTAAAAACGAATGAAAAATAATATCTTACACTTCAAACCTTGCAAGTTTGAATAAATAGGTAAATCCCTACAAATGCACGTTAGAGCGGAGGGAAGGCATGAGGAAGTCAAAAATGGGAGTCGAGGAATCTAGGATTGGACGTTAAAGCAGAGAAATGACATGAAATGGTCCAAAAAGATGAACCTACAAAATATGAATAAAAAGACTGGCACGCTTGAAGCTGGAATGAAGAAAGTAAGAAATATTCTTAATGCACATCTTAATATAAGTGGACCGTATACAACGAATCCATATCAGCCATCGACAGAGCAGCCGACAACTATGAGTTCTACATCTAGCATAGCACAGAGCAGTGATGCGGAAAGCGGTAATGTATGTTTCAATAATTGCTGCAGCAACACTTGTTTCTGTGATAGTTATTATTGCTGACAGAAAGAGAAAAATTTCTGAAAAGTAAAATTTGGAAGTGAAAATATCAGTCATAGGTGATATAATCTACGATAGTTTAAATGAAAAGGAATTAGATATTATGAGACATTTTTCGAGAACAGAATTAAAGGCAGCTATTAACATGCTTAAGGAGTTTACTGCGAAGGGCAATTTTGCAGTTCTTATGTATATGGGTGATACTGATAAGCTTGAGGTATCACAGACTCTTAATTCGGACATGAGCTGCTTTTTATTATATGGAAGCATCCAGCCACTTGCATTTTTCTTTGCAGAAAATATTCCTATGACTGCGGGTGAGTTAGAAGAGATTATTAATAAGCAGTCAGCAGTGTATGAGGAAGAGATGGACAATTACAGAAATGCACTAAAGGAAAGCGGTGAAGATAATGGATTATTTATTACAAAGTATGAGAGTATGATTCATACATTTATTGCATATGACCCTGACCAGAGTGGCGAGCGTGACTGCTTCGCACCATTCATAGAAGGCGCATTCAATGTACAGCCGGGTAAGGGTCAGCTTGTAAATGAGGTTATGAGACTTGAAGTGTATGATGATGAATATGAGGATGACTGTGTAATCCAGAAGAAGCATTTTGTATATCTTCCATCAGTGAAGTTCATGGGAGCATTCAATATGCGAATGATGATGAGTATGGTTGATGCACAGTATAACTAACATTTTACAATTCTTAAATTTATATAATATGTTTGAATCCCGGACTTCTGTATAGTATATTAGAAGTAACTTTAAAGAGTGGAGGGGTTGTATGAACAAAGGACATTTTAAAGACAGTCAGGTTGTTAAGGGAATTACGATAGGCGCAGTGCTAATTGTAATATACCTTGCCCTTAACAATGTGACTGGAATTCTTGATTCTATATCATATCTTGCAGGACTTGTAATGCCATTTATAATTGGCGCAGTCATCGCATTTGTATTCAATGTACCTATGAAAGCAATTGAAAAAGGACTTAACAGGCTGTTTGACAAGCGTTGTAAGAAGAAGCATCCCAGACTTATAAGAGTGCTTGCTTATATGCTTACACTGATTTTGATACTGGCTATTATTGCAGGCGTACTTTTTGTGGTTGTGCCTGAACTGGTGAACACAATTGCTGACCTTATAGGACAGGTGCCAACAGCGGTTAATAATCTAATCAACTGGCTGCAGGTCAAGCTGTCTGCATATCCTGAGTATGAGGAAAAGTTAAGCAGCATATCAATCAACTGGGATTCTGTTCTTTCAAATGTTATGAATTTCTTATCGATAGGAACTAAAGGAATTATTAATGGCGGAATCGGGGCTATAAGCGGATTCTTCTCAGGTATTACTAATTTCTTTATTGGGTTTGTATTCTCAGTTTATGTGCTTTTCCAGAAAGAAAAGCTTGCATCACAGTGTAAGAAACTTATGTATGTGTGCATGCCTGAGAGCAGGGCAGATAAAATCATTGAAGTGTTAAGACTTACCAACACTACATTCTCTAATTTCCTGTCAGGACAGTGCCTTGAAGCATGTATTCTTGGAACGATGTTTGTTATTACATTGTCTATATTGCGAATGCCTTATGCACTTCTTATAGGAATTATTATTGCGGTTACTGCACTTATTCCGATTGTTGGTGCATTTATCGGATGTATAGTCGGTGTGATTCTTATAATGATGACAAGCCCGTTAAAGGCACTTATATTCGTGGGAGTATTCCTTATATTACAGCAGATTGAAGGAAATCTTATATATCCTCATGTTGTTGGAAGTTCTGTTGGACTGCCGGGAATGTGGGTGCTTGTTGCTGTTACAATCGGTGGCAATCTGTTTGGTATAATGGGGATGCTTACATTTATTCCAATCAGCTCAGTGTGTTATGCGCTGCTTCGGACATATGTCAACAGGAAAGTGGAAGAGAAGGAGATTGACAGAGAGAAATTTCAGGGGTAGGTTTCGTGCGGATGTGTGAGGCAGGCTGCTGTATATATCATTTTCAAACACGCTTGCGCTCGTGCTACGACGCAGCGGTACTAAGTTCGCTGGGATTTGCTGGTACTGTGTGCCAGCTTTCCCAGCTTACTAAGTGCCGGCGTCTTAGCAACGGTTTGAAAATGATATATACAGCAGCCTGCCTCCATTTGCACGGAAGATTGTTCGGGAATTGTATCTTGTGTCGGGGACACGGAGGTACGGTTGTTTACAAATGGTAAAGTTTGATGTATGCTAGAATAGTAAATGTAAAGAATCTATAATTGCTAATATAAAATATGAGGGATAGAAAATGGAAGCATTAGTTATGGGGATTTTACTGGATATGATTTTTTTTGCAAGATTTCTATACATAAAAACCCAATTCTATAAAACCAAAGGCGTCGCAAATGGAAATGACAGACGATACACTTCTGAGTTTATATATGGATACAGAGGGCATAATTATGTCTGCAGTGTAACAAATAATATATTTTCAAGGTATCATGTAAGGGGGGATGTTTATACCATATTTGTAAAAAAACATAATCCATATAATGGAGTTATGGGGAGTGAACTGACTATATATATGGTTCTGAGTATTGTGGAGTTTATATTTGTTGGTTTATACATAGTGCTATTGTTATAGTAGTTTACCGAGGAACTTTGGGGAGTGGTAAGATAAGGTAGATGATTTATATTATGTTAGATGTGATTCATTAAGGGAGATGCAATAATGCATGGAGAATATATAATTATTTATATTATGCTGGATATGATATTTTTGGCTAGATATTTATACATAAAAACTCAATTCTATAAAACTGAAGGTATCGCATATGGTAATAGCAATCATTACTTTTCTGAGTTCCTTATCCGTGACGATAAAGGGTATAATTATGTTGGCTGGGTAAGTATGAATATATTTTCACCGCTTCATACAAGAGGGGAGGTTTATACGATATATGTTAGTAAAATAAATCCCAAGAATGCAGTGATGGGAAATGAACCGACTATTTATCTGGTTCTGAGTATTGTGTTTTTTGTATTTGTTATTTTCTACTTGATAGTATTAGCATTGTATTGGCTTATGTAAGTGTCGTAAATTGGAAAATAATCCAGTCGCTTGCCATCACGCGGAATTGGACGTTAGAGCAGTGGAAAGACAAGTTGAAGTCCAAAAGAAGAGAATATAATTAAGAATAAATAAACAGCATCCCCGGCATGATTAATAACCATACCGGGGATGCTGTTTTTTATATTCTTTAATTACTTATTGTTCTTCTTCTCGTTCTCAAGCTTCTTCATTGCTCTTACCTTAAGTGAAAGACCGAAGAGGTTGATGAATCCGTCAGCATCATGATGATCATACATATCACCTGTCTTGAATGATGCAATTGACTCATTGTAAAGTGAATATGGAGATGTTGTTCCAGCCTTGATGATGTTACCTTTGTAAAGTCTGAACTTAACTTCACCTGTTACATATTCCTGAGTCTTCTCAACGAATGCCTGAAGTGCTTCACGAAGAGGTGTCTCCCACTTTCCTTCGTAAACAACCTGTGCAAACTTGTTTCCAACATCCATCTTGAATGTTGTTGTATCTCTGTCGAGAACTAATTCCTCAAGCTGCTGATGAGCTTCATAAAGAATTGTTCCACCAGGAGTCTCATATACACCACGGGACTTCATACCAACAACACGGTTCTCAACGATATCAATGATACCGATACCATGCTTAGCACCAAGTCTGTTAAGCTCTCTGATAATATCAGAAACTTTCATAGCCTTGCCATTAACTGACTTTGGAACACCTTTTTCAAATGTCATAGTAACATATTCTGGTTCATCCGGAGCTTCCTCAGGAGTGCATCCAAGAACTAATAAATGCTTGTAGTTAGGCTCATTAGCTGGATCTTCAAGCTCAAGACCTTCATGGCTGATATGCCAGATGTTACGGTCACGGCTGTAGCTGCAGTCTGTGCTGAATGGAAGATGAATACCATGCTGTCTGCAGTATTCAATCTCATCCTCACGAGACTGGAGCTTCCAGTTAGAATCTCTCCAAGGAGCGATAATCTTGATATCTGGAGCTAAGGCCTTGATTGTAAGCTCGAATCTGATCTGGTCATTACCCTTACCAGTAGCACCATGGCAGATAGCAACAGCACCTTCCTTACGGGCAATCTCAACAAGTCTCTTAGCGATAAGAGGTCTTGCCATTGAAGTACCAAGTAAATATTTATTTTCATAAACAGCGTGTGCCTGAACACATGGAACGATGTAGTTGTCGCAGAACTCATCAGTGATATCTTCTATATATAACTTGGCAGCACCACATGAGAGAGCTCTCTGCTCAAGTCCGTCCAACTCCTCTTCCTGACCACAGTCTGCACATACGCAGACAACATCATAGTTGTATGTTTCCTTTAACCAAGGGATGATGGCAGTTGTGTCAAGTCCGCCAGAATAAGCAAGAATAACTTTTTCTTTCATTATATATTCCTCCGTATATTATTAAGTTTACATAGTAAAACACATATGCTATGCACCTGCAGATTATAATAAACTACTTTATTTAAAAATGCAACAACAAATTATGCATATTATGCACAAATATGCAATGAAAATGTATAAATATAAAATTTCTTCAAAATATCCTTTACATAAGAAAAAAAGTTGCTATAATGTAGGTTATCAATTTACATTTTGCGTTATTTTATGCATAAATGTTGAATATATGCATTTTGCTTCGCAAAACAAGGAGGAGTTATGATTAAAGTAGGCATTATCGGTGCGACAGGTTACGCAGGTAACGAGCTTGTCAGATTATTATTAGGACATAAGGATGCAGAGATTGTATGGCTCGGTTCGAGAAGTTACATAGATCAGAATTATTCAGATGTATATAGAAACATGTTTAAGCTTGTAGATGCAAAATGTATGGACGACAATATGGAGGCGCTTGCAGAAGAGGCA
>OGKW01000406.1_pt1 | contig 39612 bp, 31 predicted proteins | sample 1572601 | NCBI WGS metagenome assembly OGKW01 (sample SAMEA2581875, study PRJEB24529) | metagenome | biome: Human gut stool | place: China | collected 2011
TTGTCACGCCAGTGGCACAGCTGGGCAGCTATGTGCGGAACGGATAAACGCTGAAAGCATCTAAGCGTGAAGCCGACTCCAAGATTAGATATCCCATCGTATAACGAGTAAGACCCCTTGAAGACTACGAGGTTGATAGGCTGCGTGTGTAAGTGCCGTGAGGCATTCAGCTTGGCAGTACTAATAGGTCGAGGGCTTGACCACAAGATTTCTTTGGTCAGCTGTGTAGTATATACTTTAACCCGATTGGTCATTCCAATATGAATTTAACTATTCTTTCTTCTTAATCTTCTTTCCTTTATTCAGTTTTCAGGGTGTTTACCCTTTTATATACACCGAGTGATCGGTGGTTCATTTGAACTTTCAGCACCACATAATGTGGTGCTTTTTTGTTCCCTTTTTAAGTTTTACAATTATAATAGCGGAAGTAATGCACAAACACATTGCTTCCGCTGTTTTTTATTGGTTTAAATTAAAGTTTTCAATTTCTGTAACAAGTTCGTGGGGTTCCATTTCAAGGGCATAAGCTATTTTCCAAATTGTTTCAAAATTCGGTTGTTTTTTTCCACTTTCTATCATAGCAAGATGACTTCTGCCGATACCTGCCAATCCACTCAACACTTCTTGGGACAGGTGTTTGCTCTTTCTTAAATTTTTAATAGTATTGCCTGCCGCTGTTTTACAAAATTCCATTTCAATCACCATATATGAGTCTAACGGAGTTTGCTAATAATTATGTATACGATAGTAGACAAAATAAAAATTGTATGCTATAATAGACAAAACAAATAGTTTTTAGCAAAAAAACGGAGGGATTTATATGTATGCGACACTTGAGGAATTAAAACAGGCGGCAATGAGCGGTAATGCTGAGGCTGAATATTTATATGGTGCAGCCATTTCATTTGATAAAAGCACATTGGATACTGATAATTTGATATTATATCCAACTTGGCATGAGGGTGTTCAGTGGTTGAGAAAGGCTGCTGATAAAGGTGAAGTCAACGCATTGGTTTGTATGGCGAGAATATATGAAACTACGGGAGACACCGGAAAATTGAATATGATTTACAACGAATTGTCAGAAAAATATAATAATCCGTATGGACAATACAAACTCGGAAAAATGTATGAAATGAGAGGAAATTTATCCAAAGCATATTATTATTATAATCGTGCGGCAACGAATGGAAATAAAGACGCTCAGTTTTTAATGCAATATCACAATCCTGATGTTGCACCGATAGACAAACATCCTGATAAAAGTTATGTTATTTATGGATTGCTCGGTGTGTTTATCGGCGGAACAGGAATTCACAATTTTTATGCAGGACAAACTAAGAAGGGAATTATAAAAGTATTAATGGCAATTACATTGGTCGGTGCACTTCCAAGTTCCTTATGGGGATTGTTTGAGGGTTTAAATGCTCTTTTCAGCAAAAATATAGGTGACTGATATGGAAATAATAAGAGGTTTCATAACATTAGGATTATTGATTTTCATAATTATTTGCATTGTTTTGCTGATAAAACGGGCAAGGAAAACTTTTTATAATATGTTTAACATACATATTGCGACAGCAACGGCATCAGCCTTTTGTATTGGCGGAGGTGCGGGAATGTTAATGAGTTTATTGACATCGGATAGCTTTGTAACAAACAGTACAGGTGCTAATGCCATGCTTATATACGCATGTATTGGATTAATAGTATTTGGAATATTTCTATTTGTTCTTAATGTATATTTTGGAAATAAAGGTCTAGGCTCTATTATATATGCCATTATAAATTGTTTTGTTCAGGCTATTATAGGATTTATGTGTTTGCTTACATGTGGAATCGGATTTGTTATAGTTATTGCGTGTTCTAAGAAAATTCTTGATGATATGTAGAAAAATAGCGGAGGCAATGCTTTGTGCGTTGCCTCCGCTTGCTTGATTTTAGTATTTGTCTTTTTTTAAACCGTCTTCTTGATTTGGCGACGGCGACACAACGGTTATATATGGATAGAGTTCTTCATATGAATTAGCCTGTTCTTCGTTTTGTACAGCCGTTGGAATAAGTCCTGTGCAATCCTGATTTGAACAGGTGTTAAGCTCTAAATCGTTTGGTGTTAAAATCTTTTTGTAATCGGGTACTTTGCGTTTCATCTGCACACTTCCTTTGTTATAGTGTGCATAACTACAGATAAAATATACACTATTTATGCTAAAAACTGCACCCGCAAAATCAGGTGCAGTTGAATTCTTTTATTCTTTTACAATAAGTTTCTTGATTTTGAACACATCGCCGTCCATAACCTTATATGTACTGCGGAGTTCGCCGTCGATGTCGGGGGAAATGCTCTGGTGAATGTACAGACTGTCGATACCGAAATCAGCCGCACCGCCGATATCGCTGATATAGTCGTTGCCAATCATAATTGACTCGCTCTTTTCAAGTCCGTAACGGTCAAAAAGCGTTTTATAATACTTTTCGTCAGGCTTAGAACATTCTTCGTCAGAGCTGATGCAAATGCCGTCAAAATATTTTGTGAGATCAAACATATTCAGCTCGTTTTCTGTGAATGAACGCTGTGCGTTTGAGAGAAGATAAATCTTTTTGCCGTTTGCTTTGAGCGTGTCGAGAAGGTCGATTACACCGTCATAAAGCTTGATGTACTTTGTTGAGTAGCAACGGAATGCCTCGGCAATAAAAAGCACCTCGGCTTTTGTAACCTTAACGCCTTTCTGTGTAAATAGCTTACGGAAAACCTTTTCAATTTTAATGTCAACAACTTTTGTGTCGGGAGATTTCTTGAGAACAGCCTTTTTTTCAGCCTGAACAAGTCTGTCGTACTCTTCGTTAAGCTCGTCATATGTGTAGTGTGCACCCTTGTAGGCATAGAGAATGGCAATTTTCTTCCACAAATCATCGTTCCATTCATCTGTATTAATGTCGATAAGAGTGCCGTATAAGTCAAAAATGTAATTATTGTACATTTTTTGTCCTCCTCAATAAAATTTCAACTTTTATACTGCTATTGTACCAATTTTTTGTCCTGATTGCAATAGCAGAATTTTTGTGTTATACTGAAGAAAACAGTATTTAATCGCATTTTTTGCATTTTTTAAAATTACGGGGTGAATTTATGACTAAAAAAGAAATTGCCGTGAACGCTGTTCATGCCTTGAAAAAAGAATATCCCGACGCAATATGTTCGCTTGTCTACACAGATCCGTTGCAGCTGCTCATTGCAACAAGGCTTGCCGCTCAATGCACGGACGCAAGGGTTAATATGGTCACTCCTTCGTTGTTTGACAGGTTCAAAACGGCTCAGGATTTTGCCGACTCAACTCCCGAAGAAGTTGCTGAGTATATAAAAAGCTGCGGACTTTATAAGACCAAATCAAAAGATATTGTTGAAATGGCAAGAATGCTTTGTGACGATTTTGGCGGTGTCGTTCCCGATAATATTGACGATTTGACGAAACTCCCCGGTATCGGCAGAAAAACCGCAAATCTTGTGTGCGGTGACATTTTCGGTCAGCCTGCGGTTGTGGTTGATACACATTGCATACGCATTACAAAAAGGCTCGGACTTCACGATTTAAAGGATCAGAAAAAGATTGAATTTGCATTGCGTGAGCTTTTGCCGCCTGATGAAAGCAACGACTTTTGTCACCGACTTGTTCTGCACGGCAGAGCAGTCTGCACCGCAAGAAAGGCAAAATGTGAAGAATGCTGTATGAACGGATTTTGCCCGAAGAAAATATGACAGAGGGATTTGTATGGATAAGATGAATGATATAAAGCTGATTGCACTTGACCTTGACGGCACAACTCTTGCCGACAGCGACACCTTGAGCAAACGGACGCAAACTGCCATTGAATCTGCAATCAAAAGCGGAATAACCGTTGTTGCGGCAAGCGGCAGACCGTTCGTTATGATGCCCGACAGCGTGATGAACATTGTCGGTCTGGACTATGCGATTACCTCGAATGGCGCTGTAATAAGCAAGTGCGGTAAAACGGTTCACCGTTCGCTGATTTTACCCGATGATGTGTTGAAAATTCTCGGCGCTGTGCGTAATGACGATGTTATTCTTGAGGGATTTATTGACGGATTTACATATGCCGATGTCAGATATGTGCATAGACCGCTTGACTACGGCTGTGAGCCTGAATATTTTGAATACACCCGTTCATGCCACGGCAAGATTGTCGATATGAGAAGCTTTTTGAGCAAGCATAGAAATGAGCTTGACCTCATCAGCATTATAAGTACGGACGAAAAACTTCGCAACAGGCTGTGGAGCAGTATCGAAAAGGCTTGCAACAGCGTTGAAATTACGACTTCAACCGACCATTTTGTTGAGATTATGTCGGCAGAGGCATCAAAGGCGAAGGCACTCCTGCGTTTGTGTGACTTTTTGAATATCGGCATGGAAAATGTCTGTGCCTGCGGAAATGCCGATAACGATGCCGACATGATTGCCGAGTCGGGACTTGGTGCGGCTGTTGAAAACGCAAGCCAAAGTTGCCTTGACTGTGCCGATATCGTAATCCCGTCAAATAATAATGATGGTGTTGCACAATTGATTGAGAAAATTCTTAAAAATTGATTGTAATAATGCGGTGGTAATTTCATATAAATAAAAACAGTCGGGAAGACATTGTTTTGCATTTTGCAAACTGTCTTCCCGACTTTCATTTTTCATTTTCAACTTTTCGTTTTCAATTTTTTAAGCATTTCCTCATGGTCGGCTTTAAGTGCTTTGATAAGCGTCAGACTGTCCCAGTCTTTGCTTGTGGGAGTGATAACCGCCTTGAGCGGAACCCGTCCGACACCGCACTTGTTCAGTGCCTTGATTAGCGAATCAATTGTCTTATTCGTGAAATTGTGCATGACAATCATTTCTTCGTCAAAGCCGTCACCGTCAAACTTTTCTGCCACAGGCTCAATGCCTTTGATGCCTGCAAGGAAACCGATAGGCTGATTGAAATCTTCTTTTTCAACCTTTTTGACCTGAATTTTCAACGGCATAAGTGCAAACTTTGCCTTGCGAAGTCTTTCGTCCGAAAAGTTGTAAAACATAGCAAGTTCTTTCATATCTTCACCGTTAATCCGTATCAAGCTTGAGAACCGCCATAAATGCCTCCTGCGGAACTTCAACAGAACCGAGCTGGCGCATACGCTTTTTACCTTCTTTTTGCTTTTCAAGGAGTTTTTTCTTACGGGAAATATCACCGCCGTAGCACTTGGCAAGTACATCCTTACGCATAGCCTTTACGGTTTCTCTGGCAATAATTTTACCGCCGATGCAAGCCTGAATCGGAATTTCAAAAAGCTGTCTCGGAATCTTTTCCTTTAACTTTTCAGCCATTTTTCTTGCTCTTGAATATGCCTTGTCGGCGTGAATGATGAACGAAAGTGCATCGACAACCTCGCCGTTGAGCATAATATCGAGCTTAACAAGGTTGCTCTGAACATATTCTTTAAGCTCATAGTCGAATGATGCATAACCTCTTGTGCGTGATTTGAGCGTGTCGAAAAAGTCGTAGATTATCTCGGCAAGCGGAAGTACATAGTGTAAATCAACACGGTCGGCATCAATATACTGCATATCGACAAATGTTCCTCGTCTGTCCTGACAAAGCTCCATAATATTGCCGACATATTCCTTAGGTGCATAGATGTGAGCGTCTGTTACAGGCTCTTCCGCCATTTGAATAAGTGACGGATCGGGGTAGTTTGTCGGGTTGTCAATCATCTCAACTGTGCCGTCTGTGCGTGTGATTCTGTAAATTACACTCGGTGCGGTTGTGATGAGGTCAAGCTGATATTCTCTTTCAAGTCGCTCCTGAATGATTTCCATGTGGAGCAGTCCCAAAAATCCGCAGCGGAAACCGAATCCGAGGGCAACCGATGTTTCGGGATCAAACGAAAGAGCCGCATCGTTAAGCTGAAGCTTTTCAAGTGCATCTTTAAGGTCACCGTATCTTGCGCCGTCAACAGGGTAGATACCGCAGAAAACCATAGGTTGTGCCTCACGGTAGCCGGGGAGCGGTTCTTCGGCGGGATTTGATGTGAGTGTAACCGTGTCGCCGACCTTTGCGTCTGCAAGAGTCTTGATTGAACCCGTGATGTAGCCAACCTCGCCTGCATAAAGACCGTCTGTCTTTTCGGGAGCGGTTGCGTGCATAAGTCCGCACTCAACAACATTGAACACACTGCCCGTTGCCATAAGCTTGAATTCATCGCCCGGGTGAATCTGTCCCTCTTTGAGCCTTACATATATAATTACGCCCTTGTAGCTGTCGTAGTAGCTGTCAAAAATCAATGCACGCAGAGGAGCGTTGATGTCGCCTGTCGGAGCAGGAATATCGTGAACAACCTTTTCAAGAACTGCGTGAATGTTGATTCCTGCCTTTGCGGAAATTTTCGGAGCATCCTCGGCAGGAATACCGATTACATCTTCGATTTCCTGAATAACCCTGTCGGGATCGGCACTCGGCAAATCAATTTTGTTGACAACGGGAACAATTTCAAGTCCGCTGTCAACGGCAAGATATGTGTTTGCAAGAGTCTGCGCCTCAATGCCCTGTGATGCGTCAACAACAAGAATAGCGCCCTCACAAGCTGCCAGTGAACGGGAAACCTCGTAGTTAAAGTCAACATGACCGGGGGTGTCGATGAGGTTAAAAAGATATTCTTCCCCGTCATCGGCTTTGTAGATAACGCTTACCGCCCTCGCCTTGATTGTAATGCCACGCTCACGCTCAAGATCCATGTCATCAAGCAGCTGCGCCTCCATATCTCGTTCCGATACGGAGTTGGTCTGCTCAAGAATTCTGTCGGCAAGTGTACTCTTGCCGTGGTCAATGTGAGCAATAATGCTGAAATTTCTTATTTTATCCTGTGGAAAAGACAATGTTAATCACCTTTTTCTTTAATGTCTGAATTTTAATGAGTTATGTTCTGTAAATTATTATACCAATTCTGCCGAATAAAGCAACCGTATTTGATTAAAACGCTTATTGCAGATGTATATTTGTTCTTTTTGGTTTTGCAACCAAAGCGAATGGCGGTCACTGACCGCCGCTACGGTTAAGCAATATTGATTTATTTATCATCATAACTCCCTAAATTATAACATATGGCAATCTCTTTCACAAGCAAAAAATCGTTGCAGTATGCGGTTTTCGGTGTTATACTTTGCTTATAGAAATAACCCTATAAAAGGAGAAATTGGTATGACAAAAGGTGAAATTGCAAAGAATAATTTTATGCAGGGCTACAACTGCGCTCAGGCTGTATTGCTTGCGTTTTGTGATGATTTGGGATTTGATGAACAGACTGCTCTTATGCTGGCGTCACCGTTCGGAGGCGGAATAGGCAGAATGAGAGAGGTGTGCGGTACTGTTACGGGAATGTATATGGCTTTAGGTCTTGCAAGGGGTTACAGCGACAGCAAGGATAATGCAGACAAAAAGCGTGTCTACACCGAGGTTCAGCAGCTTGCCGAAAGGTTTAAAGAGGACAACGGTTCAATCATCTGCCGTGACCTTCTCGGCATGAGAGCAAAGGCAAAGGATACCCCGACTCCGTCTGAGAGAACAGAAAAATATTATGCCGCCCGTCCGTGTCCTGAATTGTGCAGATATGCAGCGGATTTGCTTGATGAATACTTAAAGAATAAAAAAGGCTGAGGGGCGTTGCTTTGATTTGAAACTTATGCCTGCAAACAGTTGAATTTGGGAATAAATTGTGATAAAATGTTTAAAATAGGGCATTAGTCTAATGCGGTTAATTTTGAAAATTACCTTGAAAGGGGAATTGTGATATGTGCGGCATAGCCGGCTTTATGGGACAGGTTGAAAACAGAGCCGATGTCATCAGAAATATGACAGAGGTTATCACTCACCGTGGTCCCGACTCGGACGGATTTTTTACGGACGACAATATTTCCATGGGATTTCGCAGACTTTCCATTATTGACCTCGGTGCAGGTCATCAGCCTATATACAATGAGGATAAAAGCCTTGTTCTCACATTCAACGGTGAAATTTATAACTACAAGGATTTGAGAAAAGAACTTATCGCAAAAGGCCATAAGTTCTATACAGATACAGACAGTGAAGTGCTTGTTCACGGCTTTGAAGAGTGGAAAGAAGATATGCTCCCAAAACTCCGTGGTATGTTCGGCTTTGCTATTTACAACACAAAGGATAATTCACTTTTTATTGCCCGTGACTTTTTCGGCATTAAGCCGATGCACTACACTCAGATAGGCAATGACTTTGTCTATGCAAGTGAAATCAAGAGTATTCTTGAATATCCCAAGTTTGAAAAGAAATTCAACAGAAAGGCACTTGATTCCTACCTTTCATTCCAGTATGCAGTTCCGCCCGAAACTTTCTTTGAGGGTGTTTACTGCCTTATGCCCGGTCACTATCTCTGGTACAAGGATGGCGAGGTTGAAACTACCCGTTACTTTGAGGCTCGTTTCAATCCCGATGAAGAAATGACGGAGGAAGAGGCTGTTGACAGAATTGAAAAGGTTTTTGAAAACTCCGTAAATGCTCACAAAATTGCCGATGTTGAGGTTGGTTGTTTTCTTTCAAGCGGTGTTGACTCAAGCTATGTTTCAACATATTTTGCCGACCAGAAAACATTTACAGTCGGCTTTGACTTTGGCGAAAAATATAACGAAATCAGCTGGGCAAAAAATCTCAGCGAAAAAATCGGTGTTGAACACCACACTCACCTTATCTCAAGTGAAGAATTCTGGGACGCTGTTCCGACTGTTCAGTACCATATGGATCAGCCACTTGCAGATCCGTCATGTATCGCACTTTACTTTGTATCCCGTCTTGCAAGCCATTATGTAAAGGTTGTCCTTTCGGGTGAGGGTGCAGACGAATTGTTCGGCGGTTACACTTGCTACAACGATCCGAGAGTGTTCAAAATTTATCAGACAATTGTTCCGCATTGCATCAGAAAGGCAATAAGAGCAATTTGCAGAAAGCTCCCAGACATCAAGGGCAGAGATTATCTTATCCGTGCCTGTGACAAGCTTGAGGAGCGTTATATCGGTAACGCATTTATGTATGACTACAAGCAGAAGCAGGAGCTTTTGAAAGATCCGTCAATTGCAACACGCCCGCAGGATCTTACAAGAAAATATTATTATCGTTGCCGTAAGTATGACGATGTTACAAAAATGCAGTATCTCGACATCAATATGTGGATGGTCGGCGACATCCTTCTTAAAGCCGACCGAATGAGTATGGCTAACTCGCTTGAACTTCGTGTTCCTTTCCTTGATAAGGAGGTTTTCAAGGTTGCGTCATCGCTCCCGACAAAACTGCGCTGCAACAAGCACAACACAAAGTATGCAATGCGTAAGGCTGCCGTTCGCCATATGCCTGAGGCTACTGCCGAAAAAGAGAAACTCGGTTTCCCTGTACCGACAAGAGTATGGCTTCGTGACGAGAAGTATTATAATGTTGTAAAGACAAAGTTCAAGGGCAAAACTGCCGAGAAATTCTTCAATACAGATGTCCTTGTTTCATGGCTCGACAGTCATTTCAGCGGAAAAGAAGATAACAGCAGACGAGTTTGGACAATTTATGTGTTCCTCGTATGGTATGATATCTATTTTGATGAGGACAGCGAAAAGGTTGAAAAGCCTGTAAATCACCTTGATGAGCTCAAGGCTGTTGCCGAAGCGAGAAGAGAAAAGCAGATTGACGCTCCCGGTGAGGTAATTATGGCTGCCGCAGAGGAGATTGACGAAAATTACGATGCTCCGAACTTTGGCGTTGACAAGTCAAAAAAAAATGACGAATCTGCCGAAAAAGCGGAGGAATCCGTAAAAGAGGAATCTGCGGAAGATGTGACAGAGGAAGTTGAAGTTCCCGATGACGGTAATGAGCCTGCAATCGTTGAGCCTGAGGAAGAACCCGAGGTTAAGGAAGAGCCTAAAAAAGAGGAGTATGTGAACATCTCAAATCCCGAGGATAACGAGATTTACGACGCTCCGAAAAAACCGTCAACTCCCCAGGAGCAGATGCAGATGGCTATTGACAGCATTGAAAAAAGATCAAAATATCTTGACGAGCCGAATGTAATTTCAGACGAGGCTGTTGACAATATCGTAAACTCAATCTCTTTCTTTGATGATGAGGACGATAAAAATTAATCAAAGTTATTAAAAATAACAAAATAAACAAGGGCAACCGAGGTTGCCCTTGAATTATATCAGATAATTTAAACCACCGCTCCGAGACAGAGAATGTTTTGCAGGATTTTGTATTCTTCTTCAAAATCGGAGAGAGGGAGGGGATTTTTGCCGAGTCCCATTTCTATGGTGAGGGCAGGTCGGCGGAATTTTTCGATGAACCAATCCTTAAAGCCGCCGCCTGTGGCAATCTCCTCGGGAAAGGCTATGTTGTAGCCGCTTGCCTGTGAGAATATTGACGCAAGCCGAAAGCTCAGAACGGGTGTGTGTCTGCCGAATGAGCAGTAAATTTCCCGTCCCTGACTGTGCAGAGCGATTGCCCGTTCAAAGTCAATATTACGGCAAAGTGTTGTAAGTGCCTTTGTTTCGGGTTCGCTTTCGGGATGATTGCCGCCGAATCTTGTCGGCGCAGGACACTTGATATTGTTTTTTAATTCAAGCTGTTTAAGCCTGCACCAGCCAGCATTGAAGTTGTGGTTGATGTCAACTCCACGGGCATTTGCCTGCCATTTGTATGTATCGGTGCAGACCTTTTCGACAAGCGGTTTGTATTTGAATGCGGCGTCACTGCCGTGCAAGGCAATTTCCGTGCCGTCGGGATTTACGCAAGGCACAATCGTAAGACCTCGAATGCTTAAAAAATTCCCGATTTTGCATCCGCCGACAGTTTTGTCGCTTTCCATTGCCACACAACATTCTTCAAAAAATTTCAACAGGGCAAGTATTGTGAGGTACTCCGAGCCGTGAAAACCGCCGCAGTAGAGTACACGATTCTTGGTGTTGCCGATGTGCAGAACATCAATACCTCTTCCACACACGCTTTTTCCGGCAAAGCAATGCTTGATGAACTTGTACCTGTCGCAGAGCTCGTTTATGATTTCCTTGCGTGTTTTGTAATCGGGAAAAACATTATAATCGGGCATAACAAAATCCTTTCCTTTCGATAATTCAATCTTTAAAACGGAGGCATAATTATGGAGCTTTTTGAAAAAACTCTTGACAGCAAGAAAATTTTTGACGGCAGAGTTCTGCATATAGTCCTTGACGAAGTGGAGCTTCCTGACGGGAAAAGGTCAAAGAGGGAGGTTGTCAATCATCCGGGCGGAGTATGCGTTGCCGCTCTTGATGAGGAAAATAACCTTTCTTTTGTAAAGCAGTTTCGCTATCCGTACAAGGAGGTTGTGCTTGAGCTTCCTGCCGGCAAGCTTGAAAAGGGTTCTACTCCGCTTGAAAACGGAAAGCGTGAGCTTCTTGAAGAAACGGGACTTGAGGGTTACTCCTACATTTCTCTCGGTCAGGTCTATCCGTCCCCCGGGTACACCTCGGAAATCATCCATCTTTATGCCTGTCGGGTAAAGTCACAGGGTGAGCAAAAGCTTGACGAGGGTGAATTTTTGAATGTTGAAAAAATTCACCTCAACAAAGCCGTTGAAATGGTGCTTAACAATATGATACCCGACTCCAAAACACAGATTGCCGTTTTAAAGACTGCCGCACTTTTGAAAAGCGGTAAAATTTAATTTAATCATAGGAAATATATATGCAGAATTTTACTGTTTCAGAACACGAAAAATTGAATACTGCCGTTGCTCTCGGATTTTTTGACGGACTTCACAAGGGACACCGAAGGGTTATTCTCTCGGCTGTTGAGCAGAAAAAAAACGGACTTTTGCCCGTGTGCTTTACATTTGCTCAAAGCCCGAAGGAGGTTCTCGGAAAATCTTCTAAGGGTGCGCTTATGACAACGGAAGATAAGCTGAAAACGCTTGAAAGCTTGGGTATTGAACATACCTTCAGTCCCGATTTTAAAAAGCTGATGAATATGTCTGCAAAGGACTTTGTCGAGAAAATTATTTTTGGCGACCTCAATGCAAAATTTGTTGTCTGCGGTTTTAACTATCGTTTCGGAAAAAACGGCGAGGGCGATACCGATTTGCTCAAAAAGCTTTGTGACGAGAACGGTACAAAGCTTAAAGTGATTGAGCCTGAGCGTGACGATGGCGATGTCGTTTCGTCAACACTTATCCGTCTGCTTGTTAGTGAGGGAAGTATCCGCCGTGCAAACAAGCTTTTGTGTTCGCATTTTGGATTTTCTGCCGTGATCACCCACGGAAAAAGACTTGGCAGAGAACTCGGTACTCCGACAATCAATCAGAAACTTCCCGAAAATCTTGCCGTGCCGAAATACGGTGTTTATGCGTCTGCCGTTACGCTTGAAAACGGAAAGGTCTATTGCGGTGTGACTAATATCGGTGTAAAGCCGACGGTCGGAGGAACAAAGCTTTTGAGCGAAACATGGATGCCTGACTTTCACGGCGGTGAAATATACGGTCAGACAGCCGATGTCCGTCTGCTTGATTTCATTCGTCCCGAAAAGAAGTTTGACAATATCACCGAATTAAAAAATGCCATAACCGACAATGCGGTTACGGCAAAAGAAATTTTTGATGAGATGTATAGATACGAAGTCTGAAGTAAGCGTAGTATTTATCTATGGTTGACATCGCAATTCCAGCTTGATACAATATGATACGAGAATACAAGGAAGTTTAAGGCGGTTAGTCACATCCGAACGCAAACCGATGAAAGCATTGGCTAATATGTGCAAGGAGGTGACAAAGGTGGAATACATAATTTGTTTTACCTTGCTTGTTACAATAATAATTGTTGCAATAAAAAAATAACCGCCCAACAGCCTAGGAAACTTTAGGTGGTTATTTTTCATCTGAATTTTTTGGCTAACCGCTTTTAACGGTTTTCCTTGTGTTCTTATTATATATTATGCAAAAAGCAATGTCAATATTCCATTTGAATTTTATATGGCTGAAAATATTGAGCGGTGACGGAACTTTCCGACACCGCTTTTTTTATTTGAATTCATCGTTAAGAATTTCATCAAGGTTATTGACCATTGCTGTGACGATTTCGTATGAACCGCCGTCTGAGATTGACTTCATAAGAGCGTTTATGTTTTCTTCAAAATCCTTTGGCAAGAGGGTGCAATACTTTTTGCAGAGCTGAACCTGTCTTTTTTCACCGGGGTGTGTCTGACGGTTGAGTGCGAAGATAACATCAAAATAGCTTTCGAGAAAAGCGGTGATTCTGTGATTGACACTGACGATATCGCCACGCTCCTGAGCCTTTTTAATCTGCCTGTCATATGACGGAAGCTTTCCGTTCATAAGGTTGCGGTTGTTTTTGATAATCGCACTGCGGAGATTTTCAGGAAAATCAATCTGCGCCATATTTCTGAATTTTGTGAAAGTGCCTGTCTTGTCAAAAAGAACCTTGCTGTTCTTGATATTGTGCCAAAATGCGGTTGTATAGCCGTTAAAAGCCTTGCCGCCCTTGATTACCGTATCAATATACCGACCGAACCTGTCAACTTCACGGTAGATTATGTCAACTGGAACACCATTGTTCATAACCGTGTTGTCCTCGCTCTCCCAATAATGATTGCCGAATTCTGCAATCGAACAGTATTTTCCGAGGAGATTTTCCCTTGTTTCGGCTGTCGGAATTTCAACACAGTAAACATAAATATCGTAGTCCGAATTTTCATCACTTGCACCTGTTGAACGAGAACCGCCGAGTGCGACAGCCTCAACCGTATCAAGCGACTTGAGTGCAAGCAAAATTTCTTCAAGGTTTGCGTCCTTAACATTGTATTCCGCAAAATTCATAGTTTTGATCTCCTTTATTTTATGGTATCATATTCCTTTTGTCGGATTAAGCCATAACTTCTGCCGTTTCGGTTGGACTTGTCTTATCTTCAAGCACAACCCTTTTGCCTCTCCAACCGCCCTTTATCCAGCGGATAAACACAACGACACCTCTGAAAATTTCATCGGCAGCCATGGCAATCCAAATTCCGGTAAGTCCCATTCCGAAATGAATTCCGAGCAGCCAGCCGAGTCCGACACTCAAAAGCCACATTGAAAAAATTGCGAGTGCAGTCGGGAATTTAACATCGCCGGCGGCTTTCATACTGTTGATTATAACAAGGTTTGTTGTTCTGCCGAATTCAAGAATAATCGCAATGAACATAACCGATGAACCGAGTGCGATAACAGCCTTATCACCCGTGAAAAGTCCGAGTGTAAAAGGCGAAATCAACCAGTTTACAATTGCAACCGAGATTGAAATTATCATACCGAAACGCAAAGTTTTCAGCACCCTATGGTATGCAAAATCGTAATCGTGAGCGCCTACGCTGTGACCGACAATAATCTGTGTTGCATTTGCAGCGGCAAGAGCAATCATATATGTAAACATTGAAAGCATGTTAGCGTAGATTTTTGCGTTGATTGCAACGATACCCATTGTGTTGATGAATGCCTGTAAAAACAGCTGTGAACAGTCGTAGGAAATGTTCTCGCCTGCTGTCGGAATGCCGAGTTTAAGAAGGCTTTTGAGAACATCATACGGAAACGGGCGAAGATATTTAAGGCTGAACTTGCCTTTGATAACCGTGTAGAAGTATATAACAGATGCAATTACCGCAATAACTCTGCTTCCGCATGTGGAAACAGCCGCACCCGACGCACCGAGTCCGAGAACCTGAAGCGGTCCGTAGAGCAAAAGAGCATTTCCGCAGATATTGATAATGTTCATTCCAAGACCGATAATCATACCGAAAACGGTTTTGCCGTTGCTTGCAAAAATTGAGTTAAAAGCATTAATAAGCGCCTGAGTAAAGATTGTACCGCCGACTATTCGCATATACATATCCGATTCATCAAGCATTGCCGCAGGCACCTGCATTGCCTCAAGCAGATTTCTGCTGAATATGAATACAACAAAGCTGATTACAATACTCAGCACAAGGTTGAATGACAACGCAACCGTGTAAATCATATTCATCTTTTCTTTTTTGCCTGCCCCAAGGTACTGGCTGACGATTATGCCTGTTGCGCTTGATATAATGTTAAAGGCAAGAGTCAGAAAACCGAGAACCTGGTTTGCGTTGCCGATTGCACCAACGGCGGTTTCATTGTAGTTTGAGAGCATAATTGTGTCAACATAGCCGAGTGAGATGCCGAGCAACAGCTGTAAAAATATCGGCCACGCAAGCTTGATTACACTCTGATTCATAACTGAATCATTCGGATTTTTGAGTTTTGAAGAAGTAGCAGACATAATGTAATCTCCGTTGAATAAAATGATTAATATAAGTTTTTATGTTTTGTATGTTTTGAAAAAATAAATTCTGTGTAAATTGTGCATTGCCGTTGTTCTGACTGCTTGACCGCCGTGTATTTGAGATGTATAATCTAATTGCTGAAGATTGCAATCTGTTGCAATCTTCAAAGTAAGTTCGGATAACCAACGGTTGTTTTGGATAAAATCAGAAAAAATACAACGCAAATGCGAAAGGATAAATAGATATGAATATATGTGTTTTTGGCTCATCAAGTGAGCAAATTGACAAAATCTATCTCGAATCTGCCGAGCATCTCGGCAAAAAGATTGCCGAAAAGGGCTACAACCTTGTTTTCGGTGCAGGAAAATACGGCGTTATGGGCGCATCTGCCCGAGGTGCATACAGCGCAGGTGGCCACACAATCGGAGTTACACCCGATTTTTTTATTGATGTGGGTGTTGTTTTTGACAAATGCTCCGAACTTATTGTAACAGATACAATGCGTGAACGCAAAGGTATTATGGAAGATAAAGCGGACGCTTTTGTAATCTGTGCCGGCGGTATGGGTACTTTTGAAGAATTTTTTGAGGTTCTCACACTAAAGCAGCTTAACAGACACACAAAGCCTATCATTATATATAATGTAAAAGGCTACTATAACTCAATGCTTGCAATGCTTGACAATGCCGTAAGTGAAAAGTTTATGACCAATGCCTGTAACAGACTCTACACGATTGCCGATACCGAAGAAGAGGTTTTCAATCAGCTCGAGAATTATGTTCCGTTCACCTACAATAAATATGAATTTCTTAAAAAGGACGGTGAGCAGAATGGCTGACAAATGCGAATTCTGCGCCAACTTTGTCAGTGATGACGAATTCGGCGATTATTGCAGTATCAACCTTGATGAAGATGAAATGGCAAGATTTCTTACGCAGAACACCGACACCTGCCACTATTTTCAGCTTTATGATGAGTACAAAATAGTGAGAAAACAAAATTAAATAATTCAAAACAGCAATATAATAAAATAAGTTACACGGTTGTAACTTTTACCTCAAAATCTATTAAATGTCGTTTATTATTATTGTAAACCTAAAATCCCCTTAATAAAAGGGGATTTTTTGTTTTTTTATATCATTTTAAAGGTTAGAATATAGATAAAGGACAAGAAAATTAAGTCCGCTAAAATATTATCGAAAAAGAAAAGTTTAGAGGAATGCACAAATGCAATGTGAAAATCTTGTGAATTCATCCAAAAAATATGACAGAGGACAAATAATCATTGCAAAATGTGCGTTTAAGGTATAGAATATTATTATATTTTGTACAGCGGTGTGTTATTTTAGCGCATTATTTTTATGAGGAGAGGGTTTTTATGGGCCTTTTTAACAGGATTATTGATAAGATGGTCAGCGACAAAGTTCCATTTAAAAAGAGAAAAAGGCTAATTGTATTTGTGGCAATCATAACCCTTCTTTCAATGACAACAGCAACGGTTGCATGGTTCACGGTAAATACTTTCGCAGGTGTTGATAAGCTTGATTTGAATATCAGCCTTGCCGCTCAGCTTAAAGTAAGTATGGAAAACCACGGCAAAGACCTTGAAAAATACGGCAAGGTAATCACAAACGAAATGATTGACGATTACCTTAAAAAGCACGGTTCAAGCCTTGAGGATACGGTACTTGACCCTGTTACAACAAGAGAGGGCACAGAGTTTACCAACCAGAGAGGTACAGTCAGAGAGCCTAACAAGCACAGCTACCTTGAATTTGAGTGCTACTTCATTGCAACCGAGGAAATGTGGGTTCACCTCACAACCGAAAGCACAAAAGCAGGCGCCGATGACGGTACAAAGGTATCGACAGAATCAACCGGCGCAAAGGCTGATGTAGTAAATTGTACAAGAGTTGATTTCACAGCCGAGGGAACAGGCAACGGCACAACAATTTATGAGCCGAACAGAAGCACTCCCGTAAACGGACAGACAACATTTGATTTGCCGTCAGGCTCAATGGTTTACTCAAACAACACAAGACTTTTCCATCTTAATCAGCTCGAACCCGTTAAGGTAACAGTTCGCCTTTGGATTGAGGGTAACGACCCCGAGTGTGATGACGATGTTCAGGATGCACAGCTTTCTGTACAGCTTGGCTTTGTCGGATGCGATAAGGACAATAAACCAATATCATAATTAAACAAGATCCCGTAGGGGCGGTCATCGGCCGCCCGCCCTGGAGGAACGGTCATTCAACGCAGATTTCAGACAGGAGAAAAGTTATGGGTTAATGAAATACGCACAATCCGACAGTTAAACGGATACAACTTTGAGGGGAGAGAAAAACTTGTTCGGAAAAAAGAAACCAAAAATTGAACAACCGATTACTCCCGAGGAGTTAAGTCGCTTAAATGATAAGAAAATGGCAGATGCCGAGATTGAACATTTTCATGTAAAAAATGATTCAATCGAGATTGTAAAATACAAAAAGCGCAGACGGCTTTTGAGTATTATCCTTTCGGTCTGCATAATCATTCTTCTTATTCTGTTCATTGTTTCAACGCTTGTAACGCAATGGGGCGACTTGATTATCAGCATTGATTCTCCTGCCGTAAAAAAAGGTATCGTGCTTAGCGAAGACGCTGACTTCAAAACTCAGTGTGCTTCACTTACTGCGAAGCAGGTTAAGGATGTTACAAACATTACATATTCATGGCTTCCTGTTGACCTTGACACAAGCAAGGACGGTGCGCACAACGGCAAAAACTATGTTGCTTATACTTTCTATTGTAAAAATAACGGAGAGGTCGAGCTTGACTATGATGCAGTGCTTGAAATCACAGGTGCGGCTAAGTCGGCAGATGAAGCAACCCGAGTTATGATTTACAAAAACGGCAAGAGCTCAATTTACGGCAAAGGTCAGTACAAAGACAGAAGCAAAGCCGAAACCGATTGTACAAAGTTTGTAAGCGATAAGGAAGTTTATAAAACATCAACCGAAAAATTCAAGGTTGGCGATATTGATAAATACACAATCGTAATCTGGATTGAGGGTAACGACCCCGAATGTATCGACGATATCCGTAACGGTCATGTAAGAATGAGAATGCTGTTCTCGGTTCGTGACGATGAAGAATCCACAGCAAAACCGTAATTTTCGGTACGGTATTACATCAACTTGGTATTATGTGCCTCGGCACTGATATAGCAAAAAATCCCTATGGTGTTTTAGGGACAAAAATTATTTTATTTAGGAGGAATTTCTCTATGAAAACAACATCAAGAAAGAGATTATTAATCTCTTCCGTAGCAATGCTCCTTGTGGCAATGCTCGCACTTGGTACAGCAACATTTGCTTGGTTCACACAGAACACATCAGCTACGGCAAACGAATTTAGTGCAAAAACTGTTAAGGCATCAGAACTTAAACTTTCAAGTGAATCCATAGATTGGACCGATACATTGAACTATGGATATAAAGATAAAGTATTGAAGCCGGTTTCAACAGTAGATGGTAAAACTTGGTTCACTGCTGTAGCTGCTAGTAAGGATTCTTATGCTACAACAAAAGCGTTAGCAGAAAAAGTAGCCCCTGCTAACGTGAAGAATTTTGCTATTGTAGACGAGCTGAATATTCAGAATCAGGGCGGTGCAGCTGTTGAAAATGTTAGCATTAATTTTACTCTGAAAGAAACTGATGCTAACGATTCTAATACAGCTAACAAGTATCTCCGTATTGCTCTTGTGAAGGTAAATAGTAAAGGCGACAAATCTGATCCAAATTATGCTGCTAACTTTGCTAAATCTGTTTACGCTGCTGGTGCAGATTCAGCAGAAGCTATTTCTTCAATTGATGAGGATCCGATCGTTACTACTACGATTACTGCAAGCGATGCATCTAAGGGTGTTACTATTCCTGTAGGTGACCTTGGTGCATATAATAAGGCTGATGAGTCTTCATGTACAGCATACTATAATATCTATGCATGGTTTGAGGGTCAGGACACAAATTGTCAGGATGCTTTTGCAGGTAATAAGATGCCGGAAGTTCAGTTCTCGGTAACAGGTGATACAGCTGCACAGCAGTAATGATAGTAATATTTAATATTTCTGCTAATTAATTTCGCAAAAATCTAAATGCAATGGAGACCCCTTATGAAAAAAGTTGTAAAAAGAATAGTAAACATAATAATTGACATTATTGTGATTTTGATTCTGGCGGTGTCGATTTTAATCGTTACATTGTCACTAACTTCCAAATCATCAGGGGTTCCCAATGTTTTCGGTGTTGCGCCCCTCAGCGTTTTGTCAAGTTCAATGGAGGACACAATCAACACAGGTGATATGATCCTCTGCGAGGTTACAAATGATCCCACGTATGAATATGAAAAAGGTGACATTGTTACCTTCCCAATCACAGTCAACGGTGAGTCCGTTCTTAACACTCACCGAATTGTAGAGGTTGTTAAGGATGAAAACATTACCTACTACAGAACACAGGGTGACAACAGGAAAACCAACCCGGAGCCCGATAAGGATCTTCAAACCTCTTCAACTATTGTTGCCAAATACACAGGTACGAGGATTGGCGGCGTGGGTAACTTTTTAAGCTTTATCAGAACTCAGCTTGGATTTTTCCTCTGCGTTCTGCTTCCGATGATTATTTTCTTTGTTTATGAAGCGGTTCGTGTTGTTCTCAACCTGCTTGCCTACAATAAGGAAAAAACTCTCGAAGAGGCAAAGCTTGCGGTTGATTCCGCCGAGCTTACCGAAGAACAGAAAAAGAGAGCTATTGAGGAATATCTTGCCTCCGTCGGAGAAAATCAGGACAAGGCGGAAAATGAGCCTGAGGTACAAACACCTGCTGACGGTAATAATTCCGCTGATAATTCCGATTAAGTTATGACAAATTTGTCCCTAACGCATTCATAGCGTTTATCGTAACGGTATATTTCTTTCTCAGCCTCAGAGCTGAGAAAGAAATACAGTTACATACTGTAGGGGCGGTCATTGGCCGCCCGCCTTGAAGAATCTGTCCTTTAAGACAGATTTCAGATAGGAATTTAGAAATGTGTTCTTACACAAAAGATGAGAGTAGATTTTTTTAAGGAGACGAAGTACCGTGGATACAGTATTTAAATTTCTTTTTGAATTTCTCGGTCAGTTTTTTGGCTCATTATGGTCAATAATCACCGGGTTATTTGGCGGAGTAGGCAATGCCTTTGATTTTTCCGCTTATGTAAACATTATTAATGCCTATACCACGGAGCTTGGCGGCCTCGCATGGGTAATTGCAATTATTGCCATTGTGCTTCTGGTTGCTGTGCTTGCACTTTGCGTATGGCTTATTGTCGTCGCTGTAAAAAAGTTTATTCGTTCGCACAGAAGAAGAAAAGATACAGATTCTCTTGTTAAAGAGGTTCAGGCACTCAACAAAGAGGTTATGAGACTCAACCTTGAAAAGGATAAGATTCTCTCTATGAAGGTTTCACAGATTGGTCTTAACCCCAACGAGATTTCAGAGCTTACAGGCGAAGAAATCGAGTCGCTCAACAACGGCGAAGAAGAGGACACAGGCGAAAGCCGTTTCTACAAGCTTACGGAAATCGACCAGCTTTGGGCAGATTATGTTCCGCCGGTTTATGACAACGATATCACACTTCCCGAGTTCTGTGAGCGTTTCAGACTCTTTGCTTGTTCACAGCTTGGTCTTTACTACGATATTAAGCTTATCAGACTTTTTGTTGCGTCATTCGCATCAACAAGACTTATAATCCTTCAGGGTATTTCCGGTACAGGTAAAACTTCACTTGCATATGCATTCGGTAAGTTTGTAAACAACCCGTCCATCGTTGCATCTGTTCAGCCGTCATGGCGTGACAGAACAGAGCTTTTCGGTTACTTCAACGAATTTACTAAGAAGTTTAACGAAACAGAGCTTCTCCGTGCAATGTACGAGGCTTCCTACAATGATAACATCTATGCTGTAATCCTTGATGAAATGAACATCGCAAGAGTTGAGTATTACTTTGCAGAAATGCTTTCAATTCTTGAAATGCCATCAAGAGACGAGTGGGTTGTTGATATTATTCCGAACTCATGGCCGAGCGACCCTAAGCATATTGTAAACGGTCAGCTCAGAATCCCGCCGAATATGTGGTATATCGGTACTGCCAATAACGATGACTCGACCTTTGCCATTACCGATAAGGTTTACGACCGTGCTATGCCGATTAACATTGACACAAAGGGTGTTCCTTTTGACGCACCTCTCACAGATCCTGTTTACATTTCATACAAACATTTTGAGTACATCCTCAATGCCGCTAAGGTTCAATTTGTTGTTTCCGAAGAAAACATCAAGAAGATTACTCTCCTTGACGATTATGTTATTGAGCATTTCCGTATAGCTTTCGGTAACCGTATTGTTAAACAGCTTCGTGACTTTGTTCCTGCCTATGTCGGTACAGGCGGAACCGAGCTTGACGGTCTTGATTATGTTCTTGCCCGTAAAGTATTCAGAAAATTTGAGTCACTTAACCTTTCATACATCCGTGACGAGATTGACGGCCTTTGTGCGTATATTGACGAGCTTTTCGGTGAAGAAAACATGAACGAAAGCAAGGATTATCTCCGTATGCTTAAAAAGCTTGTATAATTTTAGCAATTCAGGGCGAACTCTGTTCGCCCTTTGCTTGGTGAAAGGACTTTGCGCCTTTTATAAACGGTAAACTATCTGATTGGAGAAAAATCAATGGCTGATTTTAGTAAATATTTCAGAGCATATATGAATATGCAGGATATTCTGAAAAATGATTTTACTTACAACTACATAATGGAAGGCCTTAAAGACGGCGACAAGGGCGAGGACAGACTCGACGGTAAGACCAACGAAAAGGTTATAGACATGGAATGGGTTGTTGCCATTGAGGAAACACTTCCGTATATTCAGAAAGCAATAGACGAACAGCGCCGTTTTATTAAGCAGGTTGACAATGTTGTTAGAGTTGAGCTTGCAAAAAAGATTGGCCCCGAGTCGGTTAAACACCTTTCGCAGCACACTAACTTTATTGCCAAGGTTGAGGGTGATATGGTAACGCCTAACAAAATCCTCACAATTGAGCGTGAAGAGAGCTTTGCAATTTACGAAAACCGTGTTCTTATGACGCTCATTCGCAAAGCGCTTCACTTTGTTGACGACAAGTATTCAAAGATGAAGGATGTGCCGAACGACAGTTATAACGATATTTCAATGGTTCGTCACATTAATTTTAACGAGAAAAAAGTAGATTTTAATCTTAACTATATAAATGAATCGCACGAAACACTTGCCGATGACCTTGATGTTCTTGATGTTACACAGCTTTCGGACTTTGACCGAATCAGAAAAATCAGAACAACACTCAATGAGTTTTTGAACACTCAGTTGATGAAGGAAATCGCAAATGAGCCTGAGGTTCACCCGCCGCTTACGCAGACCAACCTTCTCAAGAAGAACCCTAACTTCAAAAAGGCTATTGAACTGTGGAACTTCCTTGACAGCTACAAGCGCAAGGGCTTTGAGGTTGTTACCGAGGATTATGACGGTAAGATGACGGACACGGTTCAGCAAGATGTTTATTTTGCAATGGGCTTTGAGCATTTTATGATGTCTATAGCAACCAACCCCGGACTTCGTGTAATTCTCAAGGAACAGTACGACGCAGAAAACGCCCGTCTTGCTGAGGAGGCAGCAAAACCTCAAAAAACCCGTGAGGCGGTTATGAAGGCACAGCTTGAGGCTGTTCGTAAAGAGGAAATGGAAATCCGCCTTCGTGAAATCCGTGACCGTGAAAAGAAAATTCTTGACCTTACAAGTGAAATCAAAAATTTAAAGGTTATAATCGATCAGAAAGAACAGCAGATTCTCACACTCAGAGGTAAGGTTTCTGCTCTTGAAGACCGACTTGAAGAGGTTAAGGCTGAACTCCAGCAGACAAAACTCAAGTTGATGGAGGCAGAAAAGAGAATTGCCGAGCTTGAGGAAGAAAATCAGCAGTTAAAAGATACTATTGAAGAGTTGAATAAAACGATTGATGAACTCAATCAGACTATTGACACACTCAATAAAAAAATAGTAGAATTAAATGACAGAATTCTCGTGCTTGTGCAGGAGAATGCTCGTTTGCAGACAAAGGTGAAAGAGCAGGAAACTGTTATCGCCGAGCAGAAAGCTCATATTGCAGAGCTTGAAACTCAGGTTGCCGAACAACTTGCAAAGATTACGGCTCTTACGGAAAACCTTGAAAAATGTCATGCGCAGATTGAAGAGGACGCTCGTAAGATTACCGATTTGTCTGACAAAAATGAGAAGCTCACTGATACTCTCCAAACCGAACGCATTCAGCATAAGGAAACAGTCAACAAAATGAATGCTGATTTTGCTGAAGAAAAACAGCAGATGAACGATGCTCATTCGGCAGAGGTTGAATCGCTTAACCATAAATTCAACGATGCAGAGGCTGAACATAACACTTATGTAGCAAAGCTGAATGCGGATTTTGCGGCAAAGGCAAATGAAACAGAGCAAAAGCATCTTAAAGAACTTGCCGATAAGGAAGAGGCTCATAGGAATGAGCTTGTTGAAATTAAGGAAGCCAACCTTAAATCATCAGCTGCAAATGACGCCGCTCATGCGTCAGAGCTTAAAAAGGCTTATAAGTCGGTTGACAAAAAGGTTGAGCAGGCAGAAAAAGCTTGCGAAAAGCGTATGAAAGCCAAGGTTGACGAGATTAAAAAAGAGGCTCAGGCTGAAATTCGCAAAGCCGAAAAGAAAGCAGGCGAAAAAATCAGCCTTGCAAAGGAAGAAGTCAAGTCAATTAAGGATGTCGGCGATTTGTTCGTTCGTGACTACGGCTTCGGCAGTGTTGCAGTTGTTTCTAAATATGCCGAAGAGCTTGCAAAATTCGGCAAGCTTTCAATCGCAGACGAGCTTATGGACGCTCAAAAGTCTGTAAGATCACTTTGCATTTGCAGAAGCAAAAAGGGTGTTATGCTTGCAGGATATTCCCGTAACGGTGCAGATGTTTATAACATCTACAAAAAGCAGGCAGACCTTGAAGTTGCTTTTTCGGATTTGTGTTCAAAGCTTAAAAGTGCCGGAAGGCTTCCGCTTGTGATAACATTCTCAGGAGTTGACAGACCATTTGCAATGAACTTTGAAAACATTGTTCGTGAGTCAACAGGCAAAAAAACAACCGTTGTTCATAACAAAACATTGAAGGCTGACGGATTTGTTGCCGTTTACTATAGTGTAGAATAAGGGGCAAAAATGAAAAATTCTACTGCGCCCAACAGAAAAACGGGCAGAATGATTGCTAAAAATTTAATAGTTCTGTTTACTGTTGCACTTGCCGGATTTTGCGGCATTCAGGCGTGGTTTACGGATAAACAGTCAGCCGAAGCCGACGGCATCAACATTGAGTGTCAGGCACCTGACGGTATTGAAATTGCTGTTGTTAAGCACAAAGATTCGGCTCCGACGGCGTACAAAAATACGATTGAGTTGAACAGCAAAAATTATCCGTTTATCGATGATATCAAGATGACTGAGGTTTCGAGCGACGGATACACATTTTATAAGCCGCCCCTCAAGCAGGAAAAAGGAGTTGCTTCTCCTATTCTTGATGTTGCCGACTGGGATCTTGCCGACTATTCGGTTCACTACCTTTCTTTTGACCTGTATGTTCGTTCAAAATCCAAGTTCGATATTTATCTGGACAGTAGATCTAAAATCAGTCCGAATGCAAAAAATCTTACAGGTGAAAATGCAGATAATAAGAGTGATTTCGGTGAAAGCGGTGACTCAAAGGGAATTTCAAGAGACTGCGTAACCGGTGCGGTAAGGTTTTCGGTTGCAAATTATAAAACTTACGAAACAAAGCTTTTGTGGATTCCTGCTCCGAACATTTTTCTTAATGTAAACTCAGATACAACAAAGTATTCTGTAAGCACAGACAAGCGTTCGGGCGAATCATATTCGCATGGTTATTATGAAAAAGACGGTAGTAAATGGGTTAAAAAATTCGTTTCCGCCGATGACGGTTCATCACTCGGTCAGGTTTTTGTTGCAAACAGCAACGGCTTTACACCCAACGGAGATTACACATATGAGCTTGGTGAAAAGAAAAAAATTATGACTTTGGAAAAGGACACAACTCAAAACGGCATATATACAGGAATGGTAACCTGTAATATGTGGGTTGACGGCGAAGACGCAGAGGCAAGACTTGCCCTTGTAAACGGAAAGTTTAAAGCAAACCTTGTTCTCTCAAAGGGCGATGTACAATAAAAAATAAAAATCAGGAAAGGAGCAATGAAGTATGAAACTGAAAGAAAGAATGCAGAACTCGTTTTTTGCACTTTCCGATAACAGACTTCTCGGCAGAAAAAAGCTCGCAATTTCATATGTATCATTGTTCCTTGTTTTTACTCTTGTGCTTGTGACAACGGTGGCATGGTTTACCGTAAAAGATACTGCAAGTATTAATTCTCAGGTGTTTTCACTTGAGTCAAGTGCGGCACTCCGTGTCAATGACGGTCAGGAAGATCTTTCAAACCACCTTGTTGTTAAAGATTTTAAGCTTGAAGAGGCTTCAAGCGTTGACGGAAGGAATATGTTCTTCCCGTCAGAGGGCAACTTTAAGGATTCAACATCTGCCATGAAATTCCGAGAAGGAACGGCAGGCGACAGGAATAAAACATATGTATATAAGGATTTTAAGCTTAATGCCGATTCAGATATGACAAATGTTTATGTCAAAGGTTATAATATTACAATTGTTTCGGCAGACGGTACAGTTCTCGGCAAGTTTGACGGCTCAACCGAGATTATTCGTAACGGTGAAGGCGTTCCTGTCGATCAGAAGGTCTATGATCCTTGTCCGTTAAGACTTGCGTTTATTACCGACAGCAGTAAAACTCCTACTGTAATTGATCCGAGTGCTCTGATTGACGAGCATGCTAAAAATTATAATGCAGTAAGCTCAACAAATATGGACGGCTCTCCTGCTACGAAGCTTTCATCATGCAAGACATTTTCTGATTTCTATTTCTATTCAGGAGAAAGCTTGTTCACGCTTTTAGGTCAGAAACCTCTTGATGTAACATTGGTAGCATGGTTTGAGGGTGCGTATGAAGATCAGTCTGTTTATGATAAGTATGCAGGCGCATCGGTTACAATTGATGTTGAACTCGAAAGTAACTACAATGATATGGAGGCTATCACCTTTATTGATAAAACAAGAGGTGATAAGGGCGAAAATACTCCGTGGATTAAAACAGATGACTGTATAGTTACCATGCAGTATAAAGATACTGATACAACTCAGAAAACTGTCGTTATGAAATATCTTGGTTCGGTAGGCGGATATAACACATGGACAGCTGCGTTGCCAAAAGATGTAACAACAGATATAAGCTTTTTCAGATTCAGTACAACGAATAATATAATCTATAACTCATGGCACACCAAGGATAATGTGAACGGTGAATTGAGCCCGACGGCACAAAATTGGATAAAAAACGACGAAGATTTGTATCCGTTACAGGAAAGCAGAATTGTAAACGGTAATCGCAGCCTTGTTTACACTGCCAAGAGAGGTAACGGTTATGGTAAAACCGACAGTACTTTTGAAAGACTGTCCCCTTGTATCGGATACTGGGATTATAGTCCGAGCGGCTCAACTGTTGAAACAACAGCACCTTCACCCACAACTCCGACAAGCGGAGGAGGATCTTCCGTAGATCCTGAAATAAATACGGGTGTGTATCTCAACATTCCGGATACTAAACAGTGGCTCAGAAATTATCTTACAAGCGGAGCTTATGAACCTCGTGTAGTTTATAATTATAACGGCGTAAAATCAGACCATTTGATGCAGTTTGAATCTGACGGTTCAAGATGTACACTTGATAACTGCAGTGCGCCGAGAGGCTCACGAGTTATCGGATTTAAGTTTGTAAACAAGAACGGTACACACACTCTGCTTATTCCGGCGAAGAATGAATATATATTCTCCACACCGTTCAATGTTTCTTATGAAGTAAACAACGATGATACCGCAACGTATCATTAATAATGCAAAATATAAAAAGGAGGTGTCACAATGAAAGAGAGATTTGCTCTTTTGGCGGCTTATTTTAAAGAAAAGCTTGCAATCGGCAAAAAGTCGGGCAAAGAAAAGAGAAAAAGCTTGATTTTAAGCATTGTGGCACTTGTTGAAGTGTTGGCAATCGCTATCGTGTCGGTTTCTGCTTGGGTGGAAACAATTTCAACCATTAAGCTTGATTTGAACAACGGTACAATTGATAACTATGTGTTTACCAACGCTAATATCGGCTACGGTAACGGCTATGACGGAAAGACAATTGATCTTACAAAATATTTTCGTCAGGCAGGCGATGTTCACCTTGCCTCGGCAACAAGCGCAAACGGCACAGATGTTTATTTTCCGACCTTAACTGCAAACGGCGAGCCGTCTGCTACATACAGAAAGGCTACTGTAAACGATAAGAATGTCAACTATATTGATTTTTCTTTCAATGTTACCGCAAAGGGAACAAAGGCGTCATTCTATTTTGAAAAGATTCCAACAATCAAGGTTAACGATGCTGATGCAGATGAGGAAAAGCTCCGTGTTTCATTCGTTTGTGACGGCAGTAATACGGTTGTCTGCGGTAAGAGCGACAGCACGGCAGAGGTTGTTTCCGGTACAAACCTCAATACTACAAAACAGGAAAATGTCAAATCTTTCGGTTCATACACGGGTTCAACAGCAGAAAGTCCTCTTTTTACCGTTCCGGCAGATTCAAAACCGCATAAGGTTACAATGCGTGTGTGGTTACAGGATGACAGCAGAAAGACAAAGTATGCCGGACAGACTGTTACAATTGACAACTTCAAGCTTATCACTCAGAGTCCCCAGGCAGGAGAATTGACTTTTTACGATAAAACAACGGGCGATCCGTCACTCGGTGCGGGTTGGGCTACCAAAAACAATCGTGCAATCTGGATTAACCAGGATGGTAAAAGCGAGTATGAAAAGCTTTCAAAGGATTCGAGCGGTAATTATTTTATTAAACTCGGTTCAGACTATACAGATAAGCCTAACGCAACAGTTACTTTCTACAGCTGTGAATCAACAGTAACATCAAATCCGCAGAACAGCTATGTTGCAAAATGGACAACAACTCTGCAAGCTGGTGTTGATGCCGATTCACAGACATTCACAGCCTACGGATATAAGGATAAGTCAAATAACGGCTACGGCACATGGGGAGAGGTTCAGAAAATTCTCCTTTCAAGTGAAGATGCAAGTACATTGCCGATGACACAGGTTGACGGAAAGTATCTTGCGGTTGATATGTATGTTCAGGGCAGTTCAACTCCGATAGCAATGACTTTTGAACCGAATGAAAATGCGTCACTCAGCGGTTGGGTTGCATATTTGCCCAATCCTAACAGTAATGCAGCACGTTCGATTACATTCAAATTTACTTACAACGGCAAAGATTACAGCGTAAGCGCACCGAACAGAAATTCTTCGGTGAACTATGTTATTACTTCACAAAACACAGGTTACTGGGCGCCTCCGGCTATTGTTTCCGTTTATTCTACATGTGAGGATGAAAGGGATAATAATGCACCAATGGGCACAGTAAGCGTAACAGGCGGTATGGACGGCGCAACAAGAGTTAAGGTTACAAAGGGTACAACCGTCACTCTTAATGCAACACCGACCGACAGTAACAAATACAGATTTATCGGTTGGTACTCTGACCCCGAATTTAAAGCTCCCGTTACTCTCAGCAACGGTGCTTACCCAGCAAATGATACATCAGCCGAGCATAAGTTTTATGCGAAATTCCAAAGACAGTATAAAGTTGAGGCAAAAGCTGTTTCGGACGGAGCTGTTGCAAACAGCACAGGTGGTACTGTTAAAATTTCAGGTGGCGAAGCCGGTGCATATGCTGTCGGTTCGTACCTTGAGGGGCAAGACACATCAATCACAGCCACTCCAAAAGAGGGCTATGACTTCAAGGGTTGGTATTCTGACGAGAAATGCACAAAACTGGAAAGTCAGGATCTTACGCTTTCAATTAAGAATATTCAGGCAAATCATTTGTATTATGCCAAATTTATGATTAAGCAGTTCTCGGTAACAGCGGTTGCAAATCATCCGAATGATAAGAAAAACAGCACAGTACAGTTTTCTTCACCGTTATCCGAGGCGTCTGATACAAGAGTTACCGTCAAGGTAAACTACAACGGTTCTGCAACTTTTGTTGCGAATGCAGGCGAGGGTTATGAGTTTGTCGGCTGGTATTCGGACGAAAACTGTCAGACACTTGTCAGCAAAACGACTCCGTACAAAGTAAGCAGCATAAAGGCTGACTATACTCTGTATGCAAAATTCAAGATTATCAATCTTAATCTCAAAGTTTATTCAGTAACAGAGGGAAATATCGACGGAGCGGGCGGTACGGTTCAGCTTGGAGCTGATACCCCTGCCGCAAAGATAGAGACAACTGTTGAGTGGGGTACGCTTGCCACACTCACGGCTAAAGCAAATGCCAACTATGAGTTTAAGGGTTGGTTTACCGATCCGCAATGCAGTATAAAGGCAGACAGCAAGATTCTTAACAATTGTCAGTACACAGATAAGACAGTGGAAACTGTGGCAATAAAGAAGGATTTGACTCTGTATGCAAAGTTTTCGGATGTATCGTCTCGCCAAGTTACCGCTAATGCTGTGTTCGGCGGAAATATTGTCGATACAGCAGGTACTGTTAAGGCAGGCGATTCGCAGGAAGGTGCAACATCAACTGCGGTGGTTACCAACGGTGACAGCGTAACTCTTGTTGCAAATACAAAGCCCAATTATAAGTTTATGGGTTGGTATTCTGACAGGGAGTGTACAAACTCTGTAGCATCAGAACAACAGTTTGTCCTTACAAATGTCGATGCCGATTGCGAATACTACGCATTGTTTAAGCTGCAGTCATTTTCAGTCAACGCAGTTGTTGACGGTGATTCAGTAGGTACGGTAAAGTTTACCGCACCTGAAGAAGTTGGACCGTCAACTGCAGTTACAGTTTCGGTTGATTATGACGGAAGTGCAACATTTGTTGCAAACCCTGCCGAGGGTTATGACTTTGACGGTTGGTATAACGATTCAAGCGATACTCCCGTCAGCAACGAGGCAACTTATGTTTGTGAAAACATCAAAGCTGACTTTACTTTACATGCAAGGTTCAAGCTTAAAGAATTTGAGGTAAAGGCTTCAGCCGTACTTAACGGAGCAGTCAGCAATGCATGCGGTACTGTTCAGGCAGGCGACACAACAGCCGCAAGCACAGTTTCTACTGTTGCAAAGTGGGGCGAGAGTGTTGCGCTTACAGCTACTCCAAAGCCGGGTTATTCGTTCAGCGGTTGGTACACAGACCTTGCCTGCACACAACCGTATACAGACGATTACAAAAACAATCCTTTGACAACGGTTATCAAGGCTAACACAACTGTTTATGCTAAATTTGAAGTTGAACAAAAGCGTGATATTTATCTGCAAGTTCCTAATGAATGGAAAACATATGACGATGGTGCAAAAACATCAAGTATTGCCTTATATATGTGGCAAGGTGGTAAATCACATTGGTTTGACATGACTCTTGTTGAGGGAAATGTTTACAAGGCTGAAATTACAAATGAGAGCGATTATAATTGGATTTCTTGTGAAAAATATATTTTTGTAAAGATGAAAAATACAAGCGATAATAGTTATGACTCGGGTAATAAGTGGAATAATAAACTTGTACAGACAAAGAATATAGAAATTAGGGATTCCGGTTGTAATTGCTATGTAATAACATCGTCCGGTGATACAGATCAAGCTTCCGGCAAATGGGCAACCTATCCGTTTGCCAGCTATGAAGTTGTCCTTGATGCCGTAAGCTATAAGTCATCAGGCTCTAAGGAAACAAACGGCTTTACAGGCGGTAAAGTCAGCGTTGGCGGTGTTGTGCACACAAGTGCCGTAACAAATCCATATCCCGCCCAGACAACCGTTACAGCAACAGCTGTTTGCAATGAAGGTTATCAGTTTGCCGGCTGGTATTCCGACAGTGACTGCATACATAAGGTTGCAGATAATGCCGAACTCAGTATTTCAGTAAATTCTTCGATTCATTATTATGCAAAGTTTGTAAAAGCCAATACAAGAAGATTGTATTTTACAAATAGTTACAAGTGGAATGGCACAATTCATTGCTACGCTTGGAATGATAGTAGCAGTAAAAATGCAGAATATCCAGGTGTTAAAATGACATTTCTTGAAAAGTATGGTACAATGGAACAGGATGTTTACTACATTGACATCGATAAGAGTTTTACGAAAGTTATCTTCAACAACGGTAACGATAACGAAAAGACCGTTGATATTACTTTGAAAGATAGTGTGAACGCATATTATGTAAGTGGCGGTGGCAATGGAGCATATACTGTAACCGAACAAAAAAGAGATTAATTATACGGAGGTGAAACCATGAAGAAATCAAAATTTGCAATTGTAATCGCACTCGGACTTGTACTTTGTCTGCTTTGCGGTGTGACCACGACTTTTTCATGGTTCAGCCGTCCTCGTGAGGAATCGGGCAACTCTCTCAGCTGGAACGGTCAGTACAAAATCAGCAACGGTCAAAATATCAGCATCAAAACCGTTGAGTCAGGTGATGACGGCTCTACTTTCGGTGGGAATGCAGTTACTAATTTTGGCGGTTCTCTGCAGGCAGGTGAGAGAAGATATTTTTGCACTGAAATTTCTAACTCGGGCAATGCCGAACAGAATGTTTCGCTTTTTATAAAAGGTCTGGAAACAAGCGGTACGGCATCTGCTTCGGGACTTTATGTCGGTGTCAACAAACCGCTCAAGACATATAGGTCTTATAATGATATTGTCGGTAGTAACAGTACATATACGAAAACTTCGTACAGAAAATACAGATTTTATTTTGATACAAACAATGTATCTTCTTGGAAAGATTCCACTACAACAATCAAAATCCGTTATGGAACAGGTGATGTCAAAAATCCAAATTGGCAGGGCGAACCTATTGTTATGACACCAATCAGCGGTCAGAGCACACGAGTGCTGTATGTTGATGTACCTGTAACCGCAAAAGTTGTGCAATTTTATGCTAACGATGTTGTTACCGGTGCCAATGCTACACCGTATATGCTATTGAAAGATTATTGTCCGACTTTGCCTGTTGATAACTGCTATAAGTTTACCTTGCAGACCAATACAGGGGCTTTCGGTAACCATAACTGTGATACATCTTCTTTTGCTAAAGAAGGTGCTAACTTTATCAATTGTTACAACCGTATCAGCATTCCTCTTGGCTCAACATTCAACGCAGGTCTTGTTGCAGGAACAGATTATGTAGGTAGCAGTATAAGTTATTCGTCATCATCAAACAGCGTGTTTACAGTCGATGCAAAAGGTGTAATTACCCCTGTGGCTAAAGGTACTGCAAAGCTCACAACCAAAATTAAGGGCGGTGCATATGGAGATACCTATTCCGTAACCACGGAAATCAGTGTTAGATCTGCAAGCACAGATTCAATAGACACACCTATTGTGACAAACCTTGAAATCAAGCCGAAAGCTACTGACGGACCTACGGTTTCAAAGGTGTATTGGTACATCAAGAATGATTCGTCATCAACAATAACATACTCGCTTGATGATGTTTACATCTCGCTTTAAAATTTTAAATTTTTAAATTTACAAAAGGGTTGTTTTTACAGCCCTTTTTTATTAAAATTTATAATCGGTAGCAGAGAATAAAATCCGCCCGTTTTACGAATATATACGCATTTTCGTTATATAAAAACGGATAGCTTGTGTTTGTACGAACGATTGCAATGTTACGCTCGGGCGAAATGTGTTTTGAATTTAACAAACTGTCTTCACGAACCGGGAACGGCAACTTGCCGTGGAGGAATTTATGGATAAAAAAAACTATGTTGAAAATGCGGTTGAAGTGACATCTGTAACAACCGAACACCCCAAATCAAAAAATAGAATAAGGAAAAGGCATGAATCAAAGCTTCGCAAAACCCTGCGTATAATTAAAAATATAATTTGCTGGGGAGTGCTTGCAATACTTGTGCTGACCGTAATTGTGTTTATGGGTTCAAAGGTGAACGGAAAAACACCTTCGCTTTTTGGATATTCCGTGCTTCGAGTTTCAACGGGCAGTATGCAGCCCGAGCTTATGATCGGCGATGTTATTCTCGGAAAGAGCGTTGATGATCCGACCGCCCTCAAGGTCGGCGATATTATCACCTATCGTGGCAGTGGGCAGACCGAGGGACTTCTCGTGACTCATAAGGTTGTTGTTGCGCCGTATAAAACCGCTGACGGCACATACAAGCTACAGACAAAGGGCATTGCAAACGATGCTCCCGACCCTGAAATTTCGACCGAAGATGTGCTTTATATTATGGTGTGCAAGCTCGGATTCATTGACACTCTGTACAACCTTTTCCTCTCTCCGTGGGGACTTCTTATTTTTATTGCTGTGTTGCTGTTGATATTCATTGACGAGCTTATCGTTATAATACGAATACTTACGGGACATGACAAATCGCTGAAGGACGGCGACATCAACGAAATCATTGACCGTTTGCAAAAGGAAAAATTACAACAAAAGACTGAATCCGACAACGATACAAAATCGGAAGAATAAATAAAAGCTGAATATATTTAATTTCGGACGAAAGGAAAATTCTCTTTTCGTCCGTTTTTTGTTGGCGAAAAAGACAAAGCGGGAAAATGGTGAAAACAGCTTTTATATGGGACAAAAACGGCTTTTTAGTTGCATTTTTGGGCGATTTGTGGTATATTTTATACGGTCAAATTTGACCGTAACATACTGATTGTGTTTAGAAATTGATATGTTAAGGGTGGTTTCATGGATTACAAATTAATAGCGCTTGACATTGACGGTACGCTGACAAACTCCAAAAAGGAGATTACTCCCCGTACAAGATATGCTCTTATGGAGGCGCAGAAGCAGGGCAGGAAAATTATTCTTGCGTCAGGCAGACATCCCGTAGGAATTATGCCGATAGCAAAAGAGCTTATGCTTGACCGTTTCGGCGGTTTTATTATGGCGTTCAACGGCGGAAGGATTATCAACTGCGAAACAGGCGAAACTATGGTGAGTAAGCTTTTTCCGCTTGAATATCTTCCCGACATCGTGAATGTTTTAAAGGATTCAAACATTACAATCAACACATACGATGACAGGCGAATCATCTCAGATAATAAGGTTAATGACTATACCTATGTTGAAAGGGATATTATCAAAGCCGAAATGGTTGTTGTTGATGATTTTATCTCATCTGTAAGATTTGATATCAACAAAATTCTTCTTGCAGGCGAACCTGATGAGCTTGACAAGTATCAGAAAATTCTTGCAAATCGTTATGACGGCTTGCTCGATGTATATAAAAGCGCACCTTATTTTCTTGAAATTATGCCGTTTGGTGTTACAAAAGGCTCAATGCTTCCGCTTTTGCTTGATAAACTCAAGATTAAAAGGGAAGAGCTCGCCGCTTTCGGCGACAACTACAACGATATAACAATGATAGGTTATGCAGGCTTCGGCGTTGCAATGGGTAATGCCGAAACCGATGTTAAGAAGATTGCCGATTACATCTGCGAATCAAACGATAATGACGGTATTGCAAACACACTTGATAAATTTGTTTTAAAGCAATAGCCGCAAGGTCTGAACCTAATATGCGCTTGAATATATAAAATATAATTTGACGGAGCGTCAGATTTGATTTAACCCTTTAAAAGAGTTGAAAAAACAGAATCTGTCGCTCCTTTTTGTATATAATAGCCAAATTGAGGGCTTAATCTTTGGCGGCATCAAAGTTGTAATAATTCTTAAAAAGAAAAATATATGAGGCTGTCTAAATTATAATATAATTGTATGTTATGTTGTACAAAGTATAACAAAAGGAGGAAAATCTATGGCAAAAATGAAAAAATTGCTTGCTTTGATTTTGTCGATTTGCGTAATTTGCACGGTATCTGTTATGTCCGTAAGTGCGGCTAATACAGATGACGATAACGACACTTCGGCATCAAGCACAATCACAGTACACTACTACTGTGAGGAAGGCACGCCAACAATTTATTATTGGAACAGTCTTCCGAAAAACATCAGCACGGAGTACCCCGGTGTTAAGATGACTTCCGAGGGAAACAACTACTACAAGTACACTTTCAACGATGTAACAAAAATCAATATGATGTTTGTTACAAACGGAAAGCAGTCTGCGGAGCTCACAAGAAACACAGGTGAGTGGTGGTACAAAAATAAGAGATGGTCAAGCAAAAATCCTGAAGATATGCAGGAATTTGACCGTGTTGACATGCGTGAAGACACAATTTATTTTGTAATCACAACCCGTTTCTATGACGGTGACACAGGTAACAATGTTCATTGCTGGGACGACTCACAGGCAAACAACCCAGACAGCGATCCCGCATGGCGCGGCGACTTCAAGGGTCTTATCGACAAGCTTGATTACATCAAGGCTCTCGGATTCAGCGCAATCTGGATTACTCCTGTTGTAACAAATGCGTCAGGCTACGATTACCACGGCTATCATGCAATGGACTTCTCAACAGTTGATGTTCGTTATGAGAGCGACGGCGCTACATATCAGGATCTTATTGATGCCGCTCATGAAAAGGGCATCAAGATTGTTCAGGATATCGTAGTTAACCATTCAGGTAACTTCGGTGAGGCAACTCTTGCTCCTATGTTTACAAAGGAATACGACTCAATTCAGGATCTTGCTTCTGTAGATTGCATGAAGGTTATTGAGGGAAGCGACTTTGCTAAAACATTCCCGAACTACAATGACCTTGAACCTAAATATCAGTATGCAGCAAGACTTAATATCATGAAGGATACTAAGGAGCTTGACTCCGGTAATCACGACACGGAAAACTACTATCACCACTTCAAAGACCTCAGCTGGGAAAGCCCGACTGTTCAGACAGGTCAGATTGCCGGTGACTGCGTTGATATCAACACAGAGAATCCTGCAGTTGCAGATTACCTTAACAACGTTTATAACAACTATATCAACATGGGCGTTGACGCTTTCAGACTTGATACTGAAAAGCACGTTTCAAGACTTACACTTAACCAGTATTACTTCCCGTCATGGCTCAAGACAGGCGGTAAAAACTTCTTCATCTTTGGTGAGGTTTGTACTCGTGTAAGTGAATTCTGGAACCACAACATTCCTGCAATTTCAGCTCCGTTCTACACATGGGCTGAATCAGACAGCCAGTACATTGATTCATTTACAAATGATCAGGCTGCAAACATTGATCTTACACTTAAACACTATAACAGCAACGCAAGTACAGAAAATCAGCCCACATCTGATAATGTTTATCTTGACGGTCTTAAATATCACACACCTGATTACAGCAAGTCAAACGGCACAAGCGTAATCGACTTCCCGATGCATTGGAACTTCTCAAATGCAAGCAACGCATTTACCCGTGCTTGTCAAGAAGATCCGTACTACAATGACGCATCATGGAATGTAACATATGTTGATTCTCATGACTACGGTCCTGATATGGACAGCCGTTATGACGGCGGTACACAGGCATGGGCTGAGAACCTTGATGTGCTCTTTACTTTCCGTGGTGTTCCGTGTCTTTACTACGGTTCTGAGCTTGAGTTCCAGAAGGGTGTTCCTATGGACGTAGGTCCTAACGCACCTCTTTCAACAACAGGTCGTGCATACTTCGGTGACTACCTCGAGGGCGACGTAACAGCTACAGACTTTGGTACATATACTAATGCAAGCGGTGCTGTTGCAAGCACACTTGAAGCACCTCTCGCTGTTCATATTCAGCAGCTCAACCGAATCAGAAGAGCAGTTCCTGCACTTCAGAAGGGTCAGTATACAAAAAGCAATACTTATGTTGACGGTAATATGGCATTCATTCGCCGTTATACACAGGGCGCTACAGACAGCCTTGCTTGTGTAACTATCTCAGACGGTGCTACATTCAAGAATCTTCCTAACGGCAAGTATATTGATGCAGTTACAGGCGATGTTAAGTATGTTACTGACGGCACACTTACAGTATCTTCTGTTGGTAAGGCTAATATGAGAGTTTATGTTTGCTGTGCAGACGGTTTCACCGGAATTGACGGTCAGATCGGCGCTAACGGCACATATCTCAAATAATAAAATAATGTTGTTTTTTACGGAGCAGGTTTTTCCTGCTCCGTATTTTTCTGCCCTAAACCCTCAAATGACGGATTGCTGATTTATATCCGTCAAAATTATACTTCATTTTTAAATAAATATCCGTAAAATTGCGTAATGATGAATTAAACGACAAAAAATTATGCAAGTTCTACATATAAGGGTAAAAATCGTTATGACACTTCTGCAAGAATTGTACCTTTTCTTTTTTTAAAAAATGTGCTATAATATATAAAATATAGTTTCAATTTATTGTGAATTTTAAAAAGGAGTGTTTTTTATGACAAACAGCGAGTATTCGGATGTTACACCGCAGATTCATGCTCTGGCTCAGAAAATGACGCATAACTCCGTTATTGATACAGATTTATACAGTAAGTACAATGTAAAAAGAGGTTTGCGTGACCTTGACGGTAAGGGCGTTCTCACAGGTCTTACAGATATTTCGACAATCACACAGAATAAGCTTGTTGACGGAAAGCTTGTTCCTTGCGAGGGTGAGCTTCGTTACAGGGGCTATAATGTAAAGGATATCGTTGACGGTATTCTTGAGGATGACCGTTTTGGTTTTGAAGAGGTTACATATCTTCTTCTCTTTGGCGATATGCCTAACGAAGAACAGCTTAAAGATTTTAAGAAGCTTCTTGTTCAGTACAGAACCCTTCCTCAGCACTTTGTTCGTGATGTTATCCTCAAGGCCACAAGTAACGATATGATGAATTCAATAGCAAGAAGTGTTCTCACACTTTTCTGCTACGATAAGAACGCTAACGATACATCAATCGACAATGTTTTAAGACAGTGCATACAGCTTATCTCCGTATTCCCTCTTTTGTCGGTTTACGGCTATCACGCATATAATCACTATCAGCGTGATAACAGCCTTTATATCCACCGTGCAGAGCCTACAATGTCAACAGCCGAGGTTATTCTGTCGCTTCTTCGTCCCGACAGACACTACACTCCGCTTGAGGCAAAGGTTCTTGATATGGCGCTCATTCTCCATATGGAACACGGCGGCGGTAACAACTCAACATTTACAACACATGTTGTAACATCTTCGGGTACTGATACATACTCGGCAGTAGCTGCGGCACTTGCATCTCTCAAAGGTCCTAAGCACGGCGGTGCAAATGTTAAGGTTTACTATATGTTTGAGGATCTCAAAAAGCATGTTAAGGACTGGGAAGACGAGGACGCTCTTGAAGATTATCTTGAAAAGCTCCTTGACAAGCAGGTTTTTGATAAAAAAGGTCTTATCTACGGTATGGGACACGCAGTTTATACAATTTCCGACCCCCGTCAGCAGATTCTTCACGGTGCTGTTAAAAAGCTTGCGTTTGCCGAAGGTCACAATGATGAATTTGATCTTTATGAGAGAGTTGAAAGACTGGCTCCGAAGGTTATCGGCAGAAAGCGTAAAATCTACAAGGGTGTTGCCGCAAATGTCGATTTCTACAGCGGACTTCTTTACAGCCTTCTTGATATTCCGTGTGAGCTTTATACTCCGCTTTTTGCAACAGCTCGTATTACGGGTTGGAGTGCACACAGACTTGAGGAGCTTATCAACTGCGGTAAGATTATCCGTCCTGCATATATGAGCATTTCCGAAAACAAGGAATATGTTGATTTGAAAGACAGATAATACGGCGAACCGCCGTTCCTCGTTCGAGAAGTTAGTTTTACAAGTGCGAGAGTTAAATTGCCCGAGCGTGTATAAAATTGAAAATTGAAAATTGAAAATGGAAAATTATGGTCGAGCGTAGCATTGTAATTGTTCATACAATCCCGTAGGGGCGGTCATTGGCCGCCCGCAAGTAAAGGCACAAACATTGTGATAGAAATAAACTATATAAATATCACAAAGTTACTGCTATTT
>OGKW01000407.1_pt1 | contig 39492 bp, 48 predicted proteins | sample 1572601 | NCBI WGS metagenome assembly OGKW01 (sample SAMEA2581875, study PRJEB24529) | metagenome | biome: Human gut stool | place: China | collected 2011
TTCAACCGCGATCCGTCATCGGCAATAGCCGACAATTTCATGGCGATAATATCTTCCATATCGTACAGCCGGATGCCGGCTTCCTCATACGGGGAACGGAGATATGCGTACCGATGGGCTATACAATCAATCTTCACTCCGTCGATCGTGCCTTTGAGCGTATCTGCTTCCATAAAATCCGTTCGGAAGCCGTATTTATCCGCTAAAAAAGTTTCGAGTTTTTTCGCATCGAAAGACTGCGGGGTAAACAAATCCAGATCGACACTCTTACGATGTCCCAGATACAAGGCCAGTGCCGTGCCGCCGGCAAGGTTGAAAGCAGCCAGCGAGGGTTCCGCTTCCAGCTTTTTCAGCAGTTCAAGTGTTCGAGGCGCGACAGTTTGCGTGTATAACATCTCAGTTCCTCCTTTTTCAGGTTAAACACCGTACAAACAAAATTCATGTCCCGTGCCGAGAGCGAAGGCACCTCCTTGATGATCTCACGGAATCCTTCGATACCGCCGTACAGGTCGAAAGCGGCAAAGTAATCTTTCAGCCATCCGCGTTCGATGATGCGCTGCACGACGATCTTGCGCGAACGCTGCCAGTCGAACTGCGCGAGGTCGTATTCCCAGAGCAGTGTCGCAGAGACCGTATGACAGCCCTTATTATCTTTATAATCATCGAATATCGTCATACGTCGAATCTTATTTTCTCTTTACAAATATACGCTTTTTTCACAAGATATGCAATTCCTATACCCGCCGTGGGAAGTATCTGTTCCTGCATACCGGACAGAGCCGACATCCGCCTTATCGGCAAAGACAAAGTGCGAGTTCACATATTCCGTTGTGCGATTTTTCAGGTGTGGGTCATCCAGCCGTGAAACGGCTCGTGGATAAAACAGTGCGATCGGTCGGGCTGTCCGTGATAGACCAATCCGCCGACAACGCCCAGACGCCCGTCGGGATAACGCTGTTTGAAGAGGAACGAATAGGGTGCAAAATCGCGGTACAGTTCGATTTCACATGGGAACGAAGGATGCCTCTCCCATTGCCGGAGCTTTTCCAGACACTCCTGAAACGTCTTGTCGCCGATGCTTTCGGCATATTGCACTACCTTATCGTAGTGCTCCTGACACATGATTTTCATGATTGCTGATGTTTTAACTGTTGTTTATGAATATATTCCAGTAACGGCGTTCCGTCCTTAACGGAAGCCGACAAGGTACTAAATCGAAGTTGTTGTTGCGAAGGATCGCCATAATGGAGGCGATCAAAATTTCTGTTGTTGCCAGATCTGATTTCAGTTCTTTAACGAGAGATTTTCTTCGGACACTAAGTAGACCGTGGTGTCTTCCGATGCGCCTATGACATCCCGAATCCATCCGGCAACGTTATCCGCGGTAGGCTTCGATGATGTCTTCATAGTATGGAACGCGGTGTTTCAACACCGCCTTCTCCAATTCGTCCCACCATGTTTCATTATACCGGTCGTTATCGAAATCGATCGGACCGTCTGTCGGCAGACGCCAGCGGAGTTTGGTTTCTGCATCCGTTTCTTTGACGATGGTCTGCATCTGGGCATCGGTCACTGCTGCAGTGCAAAATGGGCGAGGCAGTCCTTCCAGTTCGCCACGCGTGATCGAGCTATTGCCGCATACGAACTCTTTTTGATAGAACTCTTGCGGCATGTCGGGATACGGCTCTCTTCGAGCCGTTCGAGCCGCTTTTCGAGGGTCTCTTTTTTGTACTTCATGCGTGTGATGGAATTAAAAAGACGGAGAGCGTAAGCTCCCCGCCTTGGGTTAATACTTAAAATGTTACGATCCTCAAATGAGACGTTTTACATGATACAATGTTTCTGGTACTGCAAACAGAATCGGTATAGAGGGTTTTTCCGTTCATCGCCGCTCTGATGGGAGGCTGCGAACGCTTCGCAGAGCGCCGTCACCTGTTTCGGGTTCACACGGCCTTGCAGCAGCGTTCGCAGTTGTTTATCCGGCAGGCTGTCGACCAGTTCGTCGAATTGGTCGCTGTCCGTATGGTACAAGTCCGAGAACATCTCCAGCAGAGCGGCTCCGATCACATAGAAGAGGTTGATGTGCATCTGCTCTTTGTAGGCGGTCGGGGAGCAGTCGTCCTCGCGGATAAAAAAGTCCGCTATCGCGTCGTAATTGATCCAGTAGCGGATCACCTTTTCGAAGACGCTGCCGCCTCTGTAAAGCGCGATACAGTCGCTGTTCTGCCGTTCGTCTTCGTCGAAGGCTTCGGCGTCGAAACGCATATCGAGGCCGAGCGGAGCGAGGAACGGTCGGGCCTGCGCTTGCAGCATAGCGTCGTGCCATGCGCTTAATTCCTGAATGATTGTGTTTTTATTCATTTTTCCGTGTTTCATATTTGCAAACCTGTTCGGCGATCATGTCGCAGAAACGCTGACCCTCGCGGAGGTCGTTTCCGAAGTAGGCCAGCATCCGCCGCAGGTCGTGGTCGTAGACATGCGCCCACTTCTCGTAGTAGTGGCGCCCCATGTCGCCGCCGAAGTGACGGATAAACAGCTCTTCGGTAAGAGCCTCGTCAGGCGCGAAATTGTAGTCCCATGTCAGTACCCGGTGGATCTTCTCGTAGTCGATCTCCACGATGCGCCAGCTGCCGGAGAGTGCAAAACCTTCATCAGCAGTGTTCAGCTCGTCGTCCGGCAGATTTTCGAACTCGCCGCTTCGGGAGCCGCATTCGATCCGTTCCGAGAAATCGTCCGAAATGAAAAATGGAACGGACTTATAGCGTTTGCCGCATTCGTCCGGCAGGTTCAGCATCACTTCGACCTTATGGCCGAAGAAATGCGTCATCAGTCGTTGTGTTTTCATATCGTCAAGTTTTGTGGTCGTTACTCTTCGATCTCTATCGTGGCATACTGGATCGGATAGTAATATTTTGTTTCAGAAGATTTGTTGAGATAGTAGTAGATATTACCACCCTCGACATAAGGCTTGAAAATCTTTTTTCCATTGATACGCCGCACTTTATTGATATGTCGGGAAACACAGGCGATCTTTTTATCTGTCGCCGCCCTGCGCAGGGCAGGTATGCCGAAGAAGCAGTCCAGCAGTTGTTCTTCCGAACCTATGGGGTTCAATATTTTCATTTTGAGAATGTCCATAATATGCGTCGTCAGTTTTTAAGGTTGCAAAGCGGAACCCATACAGCCTGCTCTCCGAAGTCCGCCCGGCCCTTCTCGTCGTTGATCGCCTCGCAGAGCGCGTCGGTCGATTCGTTCGGTTCGTCGGGGAACAGGTGCGGCTGCGATTCGGGCCACTGCATAGGTTTGAAGTAGGCGTTGGCCGGCGGGTCTTGCTCGAAGCGCTGGATATAATCGTACTCCGACACATAGCGGGCGCCGTTGTCCTCGCTCTCGAAGCTGGGATATCCGATGTCGTTTTCTTCGAAATACGTCGCGTCATCAGGAAATTCGACCAACACATACAGATGTTCATGCCATGTCTGATCACATATTTCACAAAGCATCATCTCTCTCGTCTCGTCAAATACGACGCCGTTATGCCCGCAAGCCGGACACCTCGGATAGCGCGGTAGTTGAAGTTCATCCGCCGTATTTTCCAGACGCTCCCAATAATCCTCTTTGCAGTAATCCGCTGTCATTTGCTGGGCAAGCTGCCGCATCTGCTCGTCCGTAATACGGCGAAAGTCGAATCCCTTTTGCGCCAGGTCGTCATCTTGCAAGCCAAGGATCGGGTAATCAGCTTTTTTGAGCCGGTCCCACAGCTCTTGTTCCTGTGTTGTCAGCGAGGACTTGGCTTCGAAATATCCCCGCAGGTCGTCCAATAGTTGCTGTAACATATCGTGTCGTTTTTAAGAGGTTTGCTCCAGCCCGAACTCCTGACAGGCACTGTGCAGATCGTGGCTGAATTGCTGGCTATTACAGTAGCTGTTGCCCATAAGGCCGGCCAACCGGAGCAGCCCTTCGTCCGACAGACCGTCCGTCGAATAGCCGTAGCGACGGAGCGTGGCGCGATCCAGAAAAGCGATGTCGCACTCCCGATCGGGGTCGTCTTCGTTGGGATGGGTGTTGAGTTTCTGCTGCGTGAAGTCGTAAATCTCGTCCAGATACTCTTTGTCGCCCCAGTCCGTATTCTGATTTTGGCGGGTAAACTCACCCGCCCAGGCGATGATCGTACTGATCGTATCGCGGGAGTTGCCGGTCGGACGGAATCCTCTGGCCCCGGCTTCGTAGGCGATGTCTACAAGAGCTTCGGCGTAATTGTGCAGGTTATCTTCCCCAGTGATTGAAACCGGCAGCTTGCTGGTGAAATGGTCGATGGCCTCATGGTATAACCGGAGAAGAATCCCGTCCCGCTCGGCAAGTGCCTGCTCGCGGGTGATACCTCGTACCGGAGATTCGTGGCCGTCGATGAAAAGCTGGAGTTGGGCCTGGCGCATCACATCGTCACGCTCGTGATAGTTCGGGACGTTCGCCTCGACGAAGTCCCATAGTCGGTCCGAAATCGGCCCGATCGATTGGTCGGTTAGTTTTGCATCCATAATAGATATAGATATAATTGTTTCAGCACATAAAGCCGATAAACGGAGTTTGCCGCGCGATTTCTTGCAGGACGGGGCGCAGCAGCCCTTCCGTCCAATGGATCGGCCTTATGTTCGCATGCTCCTTGGTGAGCTGTTCGATCTCCCGGTCGATTTCCAGTCTGCGTTTCTCGCATTGAGCCTGATACAGCCGGTAACGCGAAACGATGCGTTCAATAGCATTCATGTCATTGTCAATTTTAATGTAATGTTATCCGTACCAACTGCACCGCAAGGGCTGCCCGTCCCATTTCCATGCAGTGCGGCAGGAGTCGATGCGGATATAATTTTTCGTCAGACGGTGCGTATGGGTCTTGCCCTTGAAAACATCGAACAGCGGAATGGTCGTTCCGCACATATAGCCGTCTTCGGTAGTTCGCTGGTCGAGCTGCCGCAGTTGCACCGTGCAGCCCCGAATCGCCATGACCTGATAGAAGTCGATATTGGTCTGCTCCCAGCCCCACGACGAGTAGAGGATCTCGCCGACACGGAGCGACTCGCGGAAGGCCGCGGAAGCCTTTTCCTGCGCCTCGTCATGGCGTCGGAAACGCTCTACCTCCTGCCGGATACGCTCCATAGCTTTGTCGTATTCCTCTGGAGTATGCACCTTATAGGCATACCGGGGGCGAGTCATTCCCGGCGTCCATGCCGCGATGCAGCGACAGTTCTTGGCTTGGAACTGCACCAGCGAGATACTATAGACGAGTTCGGGCGTAACGGCCACCTCTCGGGCGAACCGTTCTGCGTATTTGTTGATACGGTAGGTTTTCATCGGATTTTAGGTTTGGAGTCGTTATTCATTTCTTCTTCGACGATGCGGAAATTGTCGGGATTCCAGCCTTTGTTGACCAGCGTGGCCTGTGCTTCGAGGGCACTCTGGAAAATGCGGCGCTTCTGCCACGATAAAGAGATGCATCCGGCGGAAATACGCCGCACGGGGCATCTTTGATATTCGAGGTGGCAGCGGCACGGGACAGGCCGGTAATGCAGGAAGCCGCGCATGCGCAGCAGCAACGTATGCTCGTAGGCTTTGTCTTCACGGCAGCGCTCCCATGCCTCGTAGCTGTCCAGATGGTCGGTGAGCAGCATATAGGCGACAGCCCGCGAGTAGCGATTATGGCCCTGCCATGTTCTGTAAAAGAAGAGCGACAAGAGTTCCAGATCGAGCGTCGGACGGCCCTTTGTGCGGAGTGTTTCGGTCAGAGATTCGATCTCGTCGTAGCGGAAATTAAGCGGACGGATGTTATTCGCCGCCATGCATACCATTACCCGCTGATCGGGTGTTATCGTAATGCGTTTTACGATCATGTGACTCATAGAAATAGATAATTAAGATGTCAGTTATTTATGGGAAAAGTCCGGACGGATATAGTAGCAGACCGTCGTGTGCCGCTCGTGGTCTTTGACGAGTTTTACCGGCTGCGGAGCGTTGTAGATGCGCCGCACGGAAACCGGAGCGTCGAGCGCATCCCACTCCTGCTGCGGGACGGCCTTCTGCTCGTCCCGGTAGCACCAGACGATAACGGATTTGGGGTTGAGAGCCGCGAATACGGTTCCTTCGTAATCGGAGAGAAAACGTCGGAACTCCGCCTCCGTCCGAAACGAAATGCAGTCACCCCGGTAAAGGTCGCCGTCCCGATGTTCCGGATCCTTGTAAAGGTGGATCTTGCGCCATTTCTCGGTCGTGAAATCGCCGTAAAGCGGCTCCGATTCCCGATACTCCCACAGCGGCACCTCGGCGCAGAACCGGACGGCTCCGTTGCCGCAGGCGCCGCAGTGGCCCCAATCGCAGAAATCCCCCGGCATGATCCCGACCGGATGCAACGCCTGCGGCGCCACGGCCGTAAAAGGCCCGCCGCTCACCGAGCAGCCGATACCGTCGGCTGTCGCCCACACGAAGGGAACGTAAGGGCACAGGCAGATCGAAAGCATCCCGTCTTCTCGGGCGGCCTCGATCAGGGCATTGCCGTAGAAGTCGCCGTGACGTGTGGTATAGCGCACCCGGTCACCGATTTGCGGGACAAGCGGGTTACGCGTGTGTTCGATATGGCGTACCCAAGCGTTGGCAGCATCTACATCCGCCTGCGTCAGATGGTGTATATGGTCGTAAAGCGTATTTATCGGCAGCAGCGTTTCGCGGCTGTAACGATTTTCTATTTTGGATTGTTGCATATTGCTGATAATGAAAGTGCCGCGGTCTTTCGGCCGCTGCACTGGTTAGACAACTTGTTTCGTATAGGTTCAGGCGGCTTCGGCCGGAATCGCATCCGGCTCGTCCTCGCCGGTCAGCCTTTCGGAGATCATCCGCACGGCGCGGTTCACGTCCGTGAGGATGTCGAACAGGTAGGTCGGCTCACGGTTCAGCTCCTCCAGCCATCCCTTCAGGTAGGCGGCATTCTCCTCACGGGGCGTCGTGGCGAAGCCCAGCAGCGCCCCGCATAAGGCAGCCGAAAGTTCGGCGACCAGCTCCTCACGCATATAATCGGCATCCCCGTAGCAAGCGCCAAAAGAACGGTTCAGGCGCTCCAGATGCCCCGTGCTGTGCGCGACCTCATGGAGAAGTGTACTCCAGAACGCCGCACCCTCCGGGAACTGCCGCTTTTCGGGGCAGACGATCCGGTCGAGCGACGGGGAGTAGAACGCCCGATCTCCGTACTCGAGTCGAATGGGGCAGAGCCACGACTGTCGCTCCAGCATCCGATCCAGCGGCCCGCACGTTAAACCGTCCGAATAATTCTTCGGCTCGGTCTTCGCCGTGAGCCGCGCATAGCGCTCCGGCTGCTGCTCCTGCATGTCCGTCTGGCCGAGGTTGAAGACCGGGTAATAGCGCATGACGGGAATCAGGTCGTAGTGTTTCTGCTGCTCCTTCGGCAGGCGGTAGTATTCCGCCAACTCAATTTTCTTTCGGGTCTCCTTATGGCGGACGTACATCTTCCAGAAATAGACCGGAAAGGCGTCCGAGCCCTTGCGGATATTCAGCCCCTCTTCCTTGGCCTGCCTGAAGGTCATAAAGACGGGCGTACGGTAGCCCATGATCTCCGAGAGGAACAACAGCATAAGCACGTTGCCGGCCCGGTAAGGCGTGCCGCGCAGGTTGCGCGGAAGGCCGTGTGTCATGTCGGCGATCCACGGCTTCTGCCAGTCGCCCGTGAGCATCTCTATTTTCTTTATCACGAGCTCCGTCAGCCGCGGAGCGATCGTGTCGATAATCGTTTGATTCATAGTCGTAGGATTTTAATAGCAATATTCACTTATAGGCGGGCGGCAGGCGTTCCAGATGCGGATCTTCTCGTCGTTCGTCTTACCGCGCCACCACATGTTACAGGTGTCTTGGAAAGCCTTGCGATCATTTTTCGAACTGAAATTCTCCGGATTCAGGCCGGTGATAATTTCCCGATCTTCTTCCGTCGTGCCATGCTCCCACCACGGCTCGACCGTGCCGCTCATCAGCTCGCTTTCCCGAACCTGATCGGTATGTTCAGCACACGCTTCGCACCACAAATCCTCACTGTCGTCAGGTAACGAGTCTGCCTCATAGGTGTTGCCGTCCAGCCATGCCCGGCATAATATATCTTTCGACCCGCACTCCGCGCAGCGGTAAGGGTTCTTGCATCCATCCAAAAATCGTCGTTGCAGCTTAGTGAGCTGTCGCTTGCCGTATTCGCAGCCATGCCAGATAAGGCGGTCAATTCGTATTTTCATAGTAGGGAAATGAAAAGACGGGATGGTTCACCATCCCGCCGGTTAATATCTACATCAGTTGCTATGCCGCCATGTGCATCTCTTCGGGCATCCGCGTATCGGGTTCGATCTCCGGGTCCGCGGGAATCACCGTCGGCAGTTGCGGCTGAATCTCATCCGGCTGTACTTCCGGCTCTTCGGGCTGTTGCTCCGGCACGAAGTCCGAAACCTCCTGCATCGAGACCGCCATCTCCTCGGCCTCGGCTTTCGCATGCAAGGCGTCGATCTGCTCCTGAAGACGGGCTTTGCGGCGCTCGTAGACTTTCAGATACTGGCTCTGCTCCGTGAAGTTCATATCCGCGAAGCGGCACATCATTCCCGTCAGGAGCGTTTCGTCCGTGCAGCGGTACTCCGGAGCTGCCGAGCGGAAGTAGTCCACCAGATATGCGCGGATCAGCGCCGCCTGCTGCTTGGCCGTAATGCGTCCCGCCGCAGCAAATTGCTCACTGTCGGTCAGGTAAGAGCTTTCCTTGGGCCGGAACCCGCACTGACGGAGTTTCGAGTCGCTCATTACGCGCTGCATCACGGCGTAGTAGAACATCTGCTGCTCCTCTTTCTGCAAGGGCTTGTTCGCAACCTTCACATCGAGGAAGACACGCTTCATATCGGTCGTGATATGTTCGTAGCAGATTTCCCGGTTACGGCGATCCTGTTGCAACAGCCCTTCCAGTGGAGAAGGCGGGACGACCGTCACATGTACCGTATGTCCGCCTTGCCCGTCGTCCACCGTCACTTCCCGCTCTTCGTCGTCGAGCTCCTCGTAGCGGAACTCGATGTCGAGGCTGCGGATAACGGCATATTTGCGGACCCGGCCTTCCGAAACGTCGAACTCCAGCTGCTGCGTCTGTTCCGCAAAGCGAGCCATCCGGGCTTCATACCTCTCCTGAGCCTCGGCAAAGTCCGTTTCCGACACATAATTTTCAGCTTGCGGAGTGTCGGGCATCTGCGGGGCCTCGTCGTAATAGCTGATGTGGTATTCCAACTCTTCGACGTGATAACCCTCCTTTCCAAGGGCTTCAAGGACCGCCACGGGCGTATCTCCGGTCGTAGCAAGCGTCGTGCGGGGATCGTCTTTCAGCAGCTTCAGCGCTTTCTGCACGAGGAACTCCTCGTTCTTGCGGATCATGCACTCCCGGTTCTGGCAGCCGGCGCAGCCGCCCGAACATTCGTCCCGGAACAGCACCTGATTGGCCGTATTGTGCTGGCACGAAAGGCACTCCGTCTTATCGAAGTTGTAGCTTTCCAACTTGGTCATGTAACGCTCGTAGAGCCGCCGGGCGATCTCTTTGACACGGGCGTTTTTCCACGAGGAATAACACCCTTCGGCGAAGTGCTCGTCGAAGACCTGCTGTTGGACCTCCGCGGGGTATTTGGCGATCTCGGTGGCGACGCCTACCGAAATCTCCTCCTTGTCGAGTTGCTCAGCCAGAGCGTCGATCAGCCCGCACAGTTTCAACCGCGAGCGGATGTAGGCTTCTGACTTGCCGAACTTACCCACCAGCGACTCGATGGTATGGCGCCCCGACTGGATGGCCTTGTTATAGGCCGCGGCCTCCTCGCGCGGTTTCACATCCTCACGCTGCAGGTTCTCCGTGATGGCCGCATCCTCGGCCTCGGCGTCCGTAAGCTCCCGGACAAGGGCCGGAATGTATTTCAGTCCCGCCATTGCAGCTGCCCAGTAACGGCGCTCGCCGTAGACGATCTCGAAGCCCTCGTCCTTGGGGCGCACGCAGATCGGTTGCAGCACACCCGACTGCCGGATGCTCTCGGAAAGCTCCAGCAGCGTCTCCTCCCGAAAATCCTTGCGGGGGTTGTAGGTCGAATTGACGATCTTGTTCAGATCCAGAAGCTGAACCAGCGGTTCCTCCTGCTGCACTGGTACCGTTGGGGCAACCGAAGCCTGTACCTCGGCACCCGAATCCTGCGTTGCAGCAGTTTCAGCGGAGGTCTGCCCCTGCGTTTCCGGAGTAACAGCGACCGGAACGATTACTGCCGCAGCTGCACCTTTGCCGCTCTTCTTCGATTTCGAATCCGATTTCATAGTCTGCATAACATCGAACAGTTTTTACCGTGTGTCTCACGTCTTTGACGCCCGCACAATCTTTATCTTATTTGAATTGCGCAAGCAATAAATAATATGTTATGAGGCTTTTTTATCCCGAATGGATCGGTTGCCTCGGGAAGGTCCATAAGCCCGAGGCGCAGGTGCAGGGGCGGAAAAATACCGCAGCGCAGGCGAGGATGATTTTTCCGCCCCGGAGCCGGAGAGGGACGCAAAGCGGCCCGGCCCGGGCTTATCTTTCCCGACGGCAACCGGCAGGATGGCAATTTCTATTTGTTTCTGCCGTGACAAGTATCTGAATCCGCAGCTTCGATGTCATATTGCACACCCGTTCAGCTCGAAGCATCCGGCAATATCCTGCATTAGGTCGGATTCATCTCTGTTTCCGGTATAAATTTCCGGGAAATTTGCCGGTCTAGGGAGAATCGTTAATTTTGTAACAGATCCGGTTTGTCGGAATGCGTAAATTGATATTCATACTGCTAACGGTTTGCATGTTTTGCCTGCTCTGCAAGAAGTCGGAGAACATGCCGGGCGATTCACGGAACTTTATGAATGAAATAGTTCTAAACCGTGGGGGGGGGAAATTTGCTTGCCGACCAATGGCTGTGTGAGCGTATCTACAATTCCGATTTAAGTCAAACTCGTGTCTTGCAGACGGCGGAAGCCCGTCTTGCCGTATCCATGTTCCAGCGGGGAGGCCAAGTGCGCCTGCGCGCTGCGTTTTTATCAATGTGTTGCGTCACATACGGTATTTCGGGCGTTGCCGGACTCGTCGCAAGGGTACACAGAAAAGGATTCGCTGCCGGTTTTCATGCCGTAGATTATTACGTCTACCGCCTGCGCCGGCTCATCATTTAGCCTTCGGACGAACAGGATGCTCAAAGGTCGGGCGACAACGAATGTCCGGAAAGCGGGGAAGTCGTATATCGGGATTTCGGGAAAATAAAATGTCCGGCTGTCCTGCGTCCGAAATTCGGGTTTCCTGTTTATGTTCCGATGTATATATACCGTTTCGGACGGCTCCATTCTTTCGGGGAATACCACATGTCGCTGCATTCGGTTGCTCTTGACGGAATTTTTATGGCATGATAGCGGCCGCAACCACATCGGGCGGCCTGTCCGGGCAGATGGAAATATTTTTGTATGGAATTTTCAGATATTCGGATCCATATAGCGACATAAACACTCCGGATATCCTTTCCCGACAGTATCCGGAGTTGGCAATTCATTGTCTTGCGACATCTTACACAAAAGAATACGGATTCTTTCCGAAAGCAGCAAACCGTGCTCCGATTTTTCAGCTTCCGGCAGTCCGTCATCGGATGTCTGCATTTTTTACGGCGGCACTCCGGTTTTGGGATTTTCGCCTGCAGACCGATATTCGGTTTGTATAATAGCGCGGAAATCACTATTTTGGTATGGTAAAAAACAGAATCCCCGAAAGCCGTATGGTAGAATTGGACAAAAGCCAAAAGAAAATTGCCCGGGCACTCATAAGCCGTGCCTTGGAGCGTGAATGCAGCGTTTTCCTGACGAAACTGCAACGACAACTCCAGCAGAACGAAAAAGCGCAGTCCAGCCATGAAAAATATCTGGACGTATATAAGAGCGTACGGGCATTCGACAAATATATAAGCTGTCAGTATGACGATCTGACCGGCTCCAGCTATGCCTTGGCGGTATTCAGCCTTTTTTATAACGGAATCCTGACGGAGAACGATCTCTCGGAATTCGACGATAGGACCCGGGAAGCGTTCTTGGAGCACAGGCGGCTGTGGAATCCGGAGCTGTAAATTGACGGCACGGATACATCCGCATACGAAACCCTCGTGCAGCTTTGGGAGATGGCTTGCAGGGAAATGCTTTCGGGGACAGCATATTCCGAGAGAGTCGTCCGAAAAACAGCACCTCAAAAGCCGTATTTGCGAAAAACGATGTATTCACATGTTGGGCGATTAAATTCCACACGACCCTGAATGAGCTGGTAAAGACTGTCGACGGCCCTATGCAGCATTCAGGACCGACGCAGAACTTCAGGCGGGGAAAAATCACAACGTTGCGGGACAACACGCCCGTAAAATGCCATTGGGCTTGAGAAAAACTCAACGAGTTCCGGAAACGTCACTTGCAGCAGCTGCCAAATAGCTTGTTTTCATTGCAGGGCACAAGGCGTTTTTTCGAAGACACCCTTTTTTCTGACCGTTGCAGCCTTATCGGCAAAAAAAGTGTCAGCAGAGCCGTAGAAAGATTCAACTCCGGAGCTTCCCGTCAGTTGTCAGGGACGGATTCAACCGCTCCCGAAGGTGCGTATTGCGTTTCAGCACGGACATGTTTCGAACGGCATAGGCCAGGGCTTTCGCGGCACCGATCAGCACGCAGAGCTTCTTGGCGCGCGTAATACCCGTATAGATCAGGTTGCGCTGGAGCATCACGAAGTGGGTCATCAGCAGCGGCATGACCACGATCGGGTATTCCGACCCCTGCGCCTTGTGGATCGTCGTGGCATAGGCCAGCGTCAGTTCATCGAGTTCCGTTACGTCGTACTCGACCCATTTACCATCGAAATCCACCGTCAGCGTCCTGTCCTCCGTATCCACTTCCCGAATGTAACCCGAGTCGCCGTTGAAGACATCCTTGTCGTAGTTATTGCGTATTTGCATCACACGGTCGCCCTGCCGGTAGGTATATCCGCCGCGGCTGAGGCTCGGACCCGAAGGGTTCAGGGCCTCCTGCAGGGCGAGGTTCAGACTGGCGGCCCCCACGACGCCCCGCTGCATCGGCGTAAGCACCTGAATCCGGTCGGGACTCTCCCGATAGGCGCGGGGCAAACGTTCCTTGACCAGCCGGACGATGGCTGCTGCAGCCTTTTCGGGGTCGTCCTCCTTCATAAAGAAAAAATCGGTGTCACGGCCGTTGCTCGTATCGGGGAATTTTCCCTGATTGATGGCGTGGGCGCTCATCACGATACGGCTTTTCTGCGCCTGACGGAAGATGCGGGTGAGACGCACGACAGGGACGTGCTGCGAGTCGATGATGTCGCGCAGGACGTTGCCCGCACCGACGCTCGGCAGCTGGTCGATATCGCCCACGAGTACCAGCCGCATCGTTGCCGGAACGGCTTTCAGCAGATTGTTCATCAGCAGGATATCGATCATCGAACATTCGTCTACAATCAGGGCGTCGCCCTCGAGCGGATTCTCGTCATTGCGCTTGTAGCCGTCCTGCGGGTTGTATTCCAGCAGACGGTGAATGGTCTTGGCTTCCATGCCCGTGGCCTCGCTCATACGCTTGGCGGCACGTCCTGTCGGAGCCGCCAGCAGGATGCGCAGCCCGGCCTTCTGTAAGGCCGCAATAATCCCTTGCGTCGTTGTCGTCTTGCCCGTTCCGGGGCCGCCCGTCAGCACCATGACCTTGGACATAACGGCCTGCCGGATGGCTGCGGCCTGCACTTCGTCGTATTCGATGCCGGTCTCTGCGGTGAGAAGCCCCGGGTCGAACGGAGTGTCGAAGAGCGAACGGCCTGCGGGCGCTGCCAGATCCCGCAGACGCCGTGCCGTGCCGCATTCGGCATGGTAGAACGGCGGAAGGTAGATCGCTTCCTTGTCAAAGATCAAGTCTTCGGATCGGATCATCTGCTCCAGAACCTCCCGGATAGGAGCTTCGCCGGCTTCGAGAAGCTCTCCGGCGGTCTTCACCAACTGCTCCTCTTCGGCATAGACATGCCCTTCGTCCGAGAGCTGTCCCAGTGTATAGAGGATACCGCTCCGGCACCGCCGCGGATCTTCCTTCCCATATCCCATTTTCCCGGCGATGCCGTCGGCGGTCTTGAAGCCGATGCCCCAGATGTCGTCGGCAAGGCGGTAGGGATTCTCCCGCACCTTCTCGATGCTCTCCTTGCCGTATTCCCGGTAGATTTTGGCCGCATAGGCCGTACTCACGCCGTAGCCCTGCAAAAAGAGCATGACGTTCTTGATGTCTTTCTGTTTCTCCCAGCTCTCACGGATCTTTGCCACGCGCTTGCGTCCGATGTTGGGGACTTCGTAGAGCCGTTCGATGTCGGTCTCGATGATGTCGATGGTTTCCGTTCCGAACCTCTGGACGATGGCCCGGGCGAACCGCGGGCCGATGCCCTTGACCAGTCCGCTGCCGAGGTACTTCTCGATGCCGTACACCGTGGCGGGCATCGTCTCCTCCCATGTCGCGGCGACGAACTGGCTGCCGTAGCGTTTGTCCACCTTCCACTCGCCGCGGCACAGAAGAACACTCCCCACCGGAACTTCCAGCAGGTTGCCCACGAGCGTAACGAGGTCGCTGTAGCCCTTCACCCTGACCTTCAGCACCGAGTATCCGTTCTCGGGGTTCTGGTAGGTGATGCGCTCCACGACGCAGCGCAGGTTTGTCGTCGGAGTGACGTTCATAAAGCGGACGATACTAAATACCTTGTAAAACTACGGAAAAAATCCCGGAATAGCAACGCAGCCGGGTATACGGCGCCCCCGATACGTTGCCGCGAGGATATCCCACAGGCGCACAAAATAATCCGCAGACAGACCCGAACGGGATGTCTGCGGATTATTTTGGATTGAAAGACAGCCCTGCATCGGAACAAGCTATACTTGTTCCAGAATAACGATCTCCGCACGGCAGTTCGTGCGTGCGAACGGCTCCTGCATGGATGTCCGGTGGCGGACAAGAAAGCGTCGCATCGTTTCCTGCACGGCTTTCGGCCGCTGCTTGTCGATAAAACCGTACGGCAGGAGCAGCACGGATCGGTCGCCCGAGCGCTGCGTGCGGAAAAGCCATTGCAGGAAGGCCGTACACTCCCCGATTTCGAACGGCGGGTTGGCGATGACATTCTCACAGCGGAAATCGACCTCATGGAACTGCATCCGCAAAGCCGCAGTTCCGGGATAGAGGCGTTCGTAAAGATCGACCAGCTCCGCATCGGTATCGAAGCCGACGATTGCCGAGGGATGTACCCCCTCGGCAATCAATGCGCGTGTCAGCTGCCCCGTGCCGCAACAGGCATCGACGATCCGGCTGTCGTTGTCGAAATACCGTACGGCCAGCGCCGCCATCTGTCGTGCCGTGCGGTCGGGTGTCAGGTATTGCGAAGCATAGACGCCCTTGCGGCGCTGACGCTCGCATAGTGCGTTGTAAGACCAGTTGTCATCCTCATAGCGGAACGGCAGTTCACCGTGCTGCTGCAGGTAGTCGTAAATTTCTGCCAGCGTATCGGGCCATCCCATTTGCCGGTGTTTGTAGTAGCTGTTCGTCAGCGCATAGCGCTTTGCAATTTTTTCAAAGGTTTTCATTGTATCTTCAATTTTATGGAAAAGTTATTATTCTGATGATTCTCATGGCCGGGTTGAATCAAATACGGGCAGGTATTTGACAGACAGCAAATAATGTGTATGAATGTTATTCGGTTTCGATGAAACGGACGTAACATTGTCCGAACGGGCAGTCGCCGTCGTTGATCTCGGCGGCCAGTTCGTCCGGCGTGAGTTTTTCCACCCCGTCCTCCGTTTCGTAAGCCGCAAGGATTCCCTGATCGCTGACGTTGCGCTCCATCAGAACGCAGGGCCAGACGAAAGCATAAAGTTCTTTTTTCTTACTCTGTTTTTTTCCGGGAGCAATCCATTCCCGAAACTCTTCAATATTCTTTTCGTCAGGGGCGCTGTCCGGCCCATGCCTCTCGATGAATTCGAGCGTGTCGGGCAACGATGCGTCTGTCTCCTCGTAACTACCGGCTGCGTTGTCATGCGCCACACCGTCGTCAGCGTTAAAGTCGAATTTCATCAAACGGGCGATACGGTCGTACTGCTCGTCGTAGTAGCGGTCGAATTCATCCTGAAACTCCTCCTTGTAATGCGTGCCGCTCTCCGGATCGTCGGGGTCGTCCGGCTCGACGAATGCCTCGAAAGGCTGTCCGTGTTCGTTCATCAGGCGGGCGGCGGCCAGATCACAGGCTATTTCCATAATCGACGAGTTGATGTCGTCTTTGCGGTCCTTGTAATATCGATGCAGGTTTGTCATGTCGTTTTTTTTATTTGGTTATTTGATAATCTTAAAAATGGAACTGTTCTTTCAGTCGGGAGAAAAACTCCGACAGCGGAGAACATTTATGAAAACCGAGCGCGATGCTGAGGAAAGCGAGCGTCCACGCGTATTGCTCCGGACAGACCGGATAATTTCGTTCGGCGGCTCCCGTCGATTCGTCGATACCGTCGACGTATAGCTCGCCATACTCATCCAGATACACGTCGGTAATGCTGATGTTCGGATTGCCGTATCTCCCGGAGCAAGTCATCGTAACCGGATACTCGACCCCTCCGTCCTCGTCGGGCACGGGATACGAGGTAACATGGCCACCGTTGCGCCGGAGAATAGCTGTCAGCAATGCTCTCTGGCGTTTTTGCAGGCGCGTTTCCGCTTTCTGTATTTTGCGGTAACGGACTTCGTCCCGCCATGCGTTGTCGGGATAATCCCGTTGCATATAGGCCCTCACGGCCTTTTCGAGAGAGTCGTATTCTCCCAGTTCGTTTTGTGTGACGGTAAAGCGGCCTACTTCGATCCCGTTGCGGCAGACCGTGCAGCAGACATCCTTTACATGGTCGATGTCCGTGTTGCCTGCCGGCATTGTTTCAATGAGATAGCTTTTGTGTTTCATCGTCGTAAAAGTTATTATTCAGTTAATTCCGACGGTCGTGCCGAGGGTGAGGTGAGGACCTCGGAACTGTAAAAATCCTCATCGCAATATTTGCATTGAAAGGCATAGTTCCCGACATGGGAGCCGGAGAGGCGGCATCCGCAGTGCGGACAGTATCGCTGGGCCGCAACGGTCTGCTGCATCCAGATTTCGATTTTCTCAAGCTCGGAGTGCTTATTCCACCACTCCTCGCAGGCTTTCGTGAAAGCCCGGCATCCGTCCGCGGGATCGAAATCCGACCGTCGCAGGCCCGTAATAGATTCCAGCACTTCATCGTCGGACTCTTTCCACCAGTAGTCCCAGACTGCGCCTGTCACGTTGTCGGCAAGGTCGTCCCCGTTATCGAAAATGATATCAATGGTTGAGTTGCCGTCGTTGTCTTCGACTGGAATTTCGTCCATCGTATCGTAAAGCGTTTCCGACTCCTCGATGCTGATCCGTTCATCTTCGGCCTCTGCATCTTCGACATCTTGCCCGACAAGGGTTGCCGCCTTTGCGATGACTTCCGCCTGAGTCGGAGCGTCGATTGTAAAATGGGTTCTGGTCCAGATCGTGTGTTTCCGGTCTTGTGAGAATTTGTAGCGTGTCATAATTTCAGTTATTAGTATTTATCTATCCGCAAGCCTTTCTTCGTCATCGAGAGCGAATAGCCTTCCTGCTGGAGCTGTTTCAGCACCGCAGCGTTGCTCTCGTGGATGAGAATCGGATGCGTGTTTGAGTAGTTATCCTTTACCGGCGTATTGAACGATACGGTAATCCGGTTGTTCGAGGTGATGATCTCCAGCGCACGGCGGAAATCTTCGGGGTGCATTTTCATACGAGTAAGAGTTTAGTGTTTACGGAATACCGGGCGTAGTTCACACGGGGAGACTTCGGCTTCGGAAGCCGAAGAATAAATCCGAATGATGTCATCCTCCGAGGGTTCCGCCTTATTGTCATTACCAGATCCGACCGTGTAGTAGCCCGACGTTTTGCCTGCGGGATCGCGCCGGAAGACCCGCTGCCCGGGATGAAAAATCCGTACTTTCGGGAGTGTTTCTCCATCGATGGATTCCCCGAGAGCACAGACTTCACGGATCGTCAAAGCAGGATGTTTGCCGAAATTCCAGTCGATTTCGGCATCTTCGCCAAGTGTCGTCTGAATGTCATCCAGCACGGTTCCGCACTGTTCGAAAACAAGACGCGCGGCCTCCTTTCCGGAAGCCGCACGCAGGATAAAACAGCCGTTGAAGGTATAGCTGACCTTCAGTTTGAATTTTCGTCGCATAGTGATGATGATTTAATGTCGTTGTTTTCAGACCATTCGTCGAAAGTTATCGCGTCGTAGACACCGTACCGGTGTATTTCGGCGTATGCCTGTCCTTCCCGGAGCAGAGGCTGCCGGGTGACGAACGTTCCGGTGAAGTTTGCCAGAGCCAGCGGCACGAGCCACTGAAAATCGCTGCCCCGGCCGCCCATGACCTCGCAGGAGTGAAATCCTGTGGGGAGGGTTTCGGAATCGAGGCGGCACATGGTGAAAAGGGCCGGGATGCCGTTGATCTCGGCGTCGCGGAAATCCTTGATAGCCGCGAAAGAAATAGATGATTCGTATGCCATAATTTACAGAATTAGAATTGCTCCGCAGAAAGTTCATCATAGATTCGGTTTGAACAGATATTTGCCATGATTGTAGTTTTTAAATAAAGACGGCCCCTTTGCGGGGCCGTCGAATCAAAGTGTAATATGGTGCCATCGTCCGTACTTGTAGACATTGCCTTCCAGATAAAGCGTCCATAGGTCGTAGGAAATGATTCGGATATATAGCGTCTGATCGCCGCGCAGCGAGAACGTCAGCTCCCGGAATGCATTTCGGGGAAACACGGGTCCGGGCACCATGAAGCGTCCGCAGGCCGTCGAGTCCGAAACGTCGAACTCGTAGACCATGAAGTTCCGGAACAACCAGCGCAGTATCCGTCGTTGGTTGTCCGGACTTCGGGTCGCAATACGGAAGCGATTGTAGCAGATCGCAGTCATCGCTCGGCTATCGGGCAATCGCCGCAAGAAAGTATTCCGCATAGTCGTACTCCAATCCCAGATCGGAGCAGGCCGTTTCCAGATCGCCGTAGCACAGCTCGCCGGCGTCGTACAATGCCCGCAGGCGGATGAGTTCGTTATCGAGGTATTCCTCGGCACGGCGCGCAGCACAATGGCATACCGTGCAGATGCTTTCAATGACATGGTTGCGTTCCATCGTTTCAAGATTTTCAGTTCAGATGATACTTCCGGGCAAAATAGCTGACAACACCCGGAATGTGTTTCTTATAGTAGGGCTGGTTGTCCCTGCACCATGCGGCGAGTTCCTGCTTCGAGGTAAAAGGTTTGCGCCAACTTCTTCCGGTCATAATCCGTTCGACCTTCGGAGACAGGCTGTCGATGAAATCTCCGACCGCCCAACCTTCCCAGACGTATTTTTGCAAGTCGATCGCTTTCGTCGTACTCATAGCTGTAGTCGATCAGGGTTTAAGTATGAGTTTGTTGTCGGAGAGCGCGAGGAAATCATCGAGCGTGCGGCAGCGATAGTCCAAAGAAATCTTTTCGCTGTAATCCGTTTGCCTGATGTCGAAAGTATAGGTCAGGCCGTTGCGAGTGATCTGACCGTGGCTTTTGTCATGGACCCAAACCACATCGGGCAAAGCCTCCAAGCGGTTGCGGTATCCGGTTATTTTTCGTTCGTTCTCCGCATCGATACGTTCGAGGTTCCGGAAACCCTGCGTGAGGTATTCCACCCAGTCGTCGATCTTCCTTTTGGTAAAGACCCCGATGCGGTTCGGTTCGGATTGCTTGTCGAAAGCCTTGCCGTAGGAGTAGTTATCCGCATATCGGAGGAACGACCAATCGCAACATAGGTCGTAATAGGGTTTCGGGTAAGTGTGTTTGCGGACGAGAAACAGGATGCCGTTTCTGCGAAAACCGGCGCACACCTCCTCGAAATAGTTTTTCAGGCTGTCTGCAGCGTGTGTAACACGGTAGAACAAGGCTGCCTCCGGAACGAACTCCTGCATGGTTTCCAACACGGCCGATGCACCTTGAATGGCCCGCTCCATGTTATCCTCGGCATTGGCGAGCAGCAGTTCGTCGAAGGTCGACTGATCGATCCACTTTCTCATCGCTGGGCCACCTGCCTGCGGCAGGATTCGATGTCCCGCAGGTAATCGTTCAACGCAGGGGTCAGGATCGTACACTCCGCATCGGGTTGTCCGAGGAAGCATTTGATCTTTACGGATGCCTCCACGCCGTCACGGGCGTAGGTCTTGAAGCGGTAGGCGTAGCCCGCCACCGCAATCTCGAATTTCGTAGTTTTCATATTCGAAATCTGTTTTGGTTTGACATACTGCCGGTACACCCGCTTTTGAACAGAGGTTCGCCGGCTTCGGGGCGGGATTCTCTGTGGCAGGCGCAGCCCGCAGGCGCAATTTTTCGTGCGATACGACCCGAAGGGTGGAGATCGTGCGAAAAATTACGACAAGGGCGTAAGCGCCTGACACTATCTTGCCCCGGGCCGGCGATCACATGGGAAATATTTTTCCACCTCCCGACAGAATGTCAAAAAAAGCTGTCTGAAACGCATCGGACAGCCTTGCGAAAAGATAAAGCTACGATTCGAGGATACGGGCCATCATCAGCGGATTACAAAACGTGCGACCGTAGAGAGGATACGCTGGATTTTACGGCGCTGAAGATGTTCCGTAAGGGCGATCAGGTCGTAAGCGCTGTACATCATCTGTCCGTTGACAGCACGGGCTTTGATAATGCGTTTGCGCCGGTATTGCTCCAGTTTGTTGCGGTCGAGCCCCAGAGCCTCGCAAACCTTGCGGGCCGAGAGGAACATCGGGCGGTCGCTTTGACCCAGCAGATGCTCGAAGAGCAGCAGCGATTGTGCCTGCATGAAATACGTTTTAAGAAGCCGCTCGAAAATCCCGGATTCGACCAGGCAATAGGTTCTTTCTGTTGTGTTGTCTGACATAACGATATATATTAAAGGTTGCGGACAGCTTTTCTCAACGATTTTTTCTGTTGGCAGTCTGCTTCGATACGTTCGATGAAACGGGTGATCTCCGCAGACGAAAACAGCAGACGGCGTCCGAAGCGGAAGCCGGTGAGTTGGCCCGAAGTGCGGTAACGGCGCAGTTGACGGTCACTCATTTTCAACAGGTCGCAGACCTCGTCGACTTCCAGAACAGGCATTCCACAAAGCATGTTACGATGCCGTTTCATATAGGAGACATCCTCGCGGATCTCCCGCACGATTTCAAGTATCTCCTCCGTGTGTTCCATAATGCTTCGGTCGATTGTTTCCGCTGCAAAGATGGAACGATAACACACGGTATTCATATCAGTATCTATTTACTGATACGAAATTTATGGTGGAAGGCTGATGTTCGGCACGATTCAGACGACGGCGAATTTGCCCGCCAGCTTTTCTTTGAGCATGTCGACCTCCCGGTCGATCATCGGATGGGTCACTCGTGCGTAGATTTGGGTCGTCGTGATGTTCTTATGTCCCAGCATTTTAGAGAGGGTTTCCAACGATACGCCGTTCGACAGGCAGATCGTCGTGGCGTAGGTATGGCGGGCGAGGTGGAACGAGAGCTGTTTGTCTATGCCGCATTCCCGGGCTATGTTTTTGAGGCTGTCGTCGATGGAATCCAGAGAAGACAGTTTGAACAGGTAACGATTTCCGGCAAGGCCCCGGTATTTATCCAGCAGGAACAGCGGATAAGGCAGCAGTTTGACGACATATTTCGTCTCGGTCTTCTGGCGGTTGCCGCTGATCCACCAATCTCCGTTCGCATCCTGTTCGAGTTGCTCGTAGGTCAGCGCCGACATGTCGGCATAGCAGATACCCGTGAAGCAGGAGAACAGGAACATGTCGCGGTTATAATCCTGACGCTTGTAGCGCAGGCGGGTAGTCATCATACGCCGAAGTTCATCCTCGGTCAGGAAACCACGCTCCGGATTCGGTGCCGTATACTGGTAAAGGGCAAAGGGGTTGCGGGGCATCCAGCCGTTGTTGAAGGCGATCTTGACCACATATTTAAGGCATCTGAGATAGCCGCAGACGGTCATGGGTTTCAAACCCAGAACGGATTTCAGATAGACATGGTACTGCTCGATGAACGACTGTTCAAGCTCGGCCAGAGGCATGTCGCTCACATTATACTCCTTGCGCATGAAAGAACGCAGATGGTCGATGGATTTGCGGTAGCGTTTCCATGTGCCATGGCTGCGGTCGATGCCGACACGCTTTCGAAGATCGGCGCTGAACTTCTCGAATGCCTCGAGAAGCATGCGGTATTTCTCGCCGAAACCCAGATAGGCATTTTTGACCTTCTCGGCCGTGACGAACGAATCCCGGTCGCAGATAGACTGATAGTGCTTGCCGATCTGGGTACGGATATTATCCAGATGACGGTTGATCCGGTCGGCCTCGACGCTCCGGCCTTTGGCGCGACCGCCGCTGACTTCCCACAGATGTTCCGGAACGGAAAGTTTAGCACTGAACTGCGCGATGCTGCCATTGACCGTAATGCGGCCCATAACCGGAACCAGCGCCTGTTTCTTCTCTTTGTTCCTTTTAAGGTAGAACAGAACCTTGAATGTGCTGCGCATAAACTCTGCTTTTTTATGAATGCAAAAATAGAACCTGCAGAGTCTTATGTCAAGATGAATAAAAGCGTAAAAAATTGTAAATCACCTTTATACGAAGAACGAGGCAAAAGAAACGAGGTAACGATTTGGAAATCGAAACCTCGTTTATCACTACCTTATTTGCTGCTTTTTTTAAATAGCCTCCCGGAAAGAAAATGCATAATGTTCTGATTATCTTTTACATTGCTTTTCCTATCGGAAAACTATTTATTTTACCGGAATCGCGTTCAAGATAAGGACAAGTTTTTTTAATGATACAAACGGGAACAGAGATAACAGCCATAGTTTTGGAATTTGAGGATAAACAAAGATAGGAAAATTCGCCTGAAATTCCTTTGAACAACCAGCCCTTAAACTTGTATATATTAAATATTTTTATTATATTTGTAATAGCAAATCCGAGAATAGGGAAAATTCTACTGCTTCCATAGAAAATAAGTTATTAGGACAAGATAAGGACGGCATTATTTGCTGTCCTTGTCTTTGCTTCCTATTTCCACATTTTTTGAGTGTGAAATGAAGATTTCCTTTAATACTATCAATCCAGAATCAAAAATTATGGAAGATACGGATAAAGAGATAGTAGGTATTGCTCAAAACTGTCCTGTGCAAACTGCTCAAAAGTGTCCTATATATACATTACCTACTTATACATAACCTAATAAGTCTTTCAGACCATGTACTACCATATCAAAGACCATAAGTGATTCGACAACCGCAAGCAGGCCAAAGACCATTACGGCATTGCCTGTTTTCGGAAATTGTTGCATCTAAAAGAAATCATATTTACGAACAATCAAAATTCCATTGCTAACGATGAATTATACAGTAATCCCCAAATCAATCGTGAACTTTCAGACGGGCAACAGTAAACCCGTCGATGTTTATGTGTGAGCCGTCATTAAATGTTGCTCCAATCACAAGACGAACATTTCCCATGTAACAGAAGAAAAGCTATCCTTGCTGACGGGATTGGATGAACGAACAATCCGCCGTGTTATCAAACGCTTAAAGGATGCAGGTTGTCTGACCGTGCAGACTACCGTTAACGAGGATGCAGACAGAGGATTTATAAAGCGAAATTCCTACTATATAAAGCCAGCAAACAAAGACTATTTCTTCCTCGATAACAGTTTCTTCAAACAGCACTATCCCGCCAAAATTGCAGGGTTTCTGCTCTTGTTAAAGGCAATATGTCTTAATAATACGGATACCGTCCAATGAAGCAACAGCCAGATTGCAAAGAGTATCGGATTATCGAGAAATACAACAACTGCATTATTAAATGAATGCCAGCAATTAGGGCTTATAAAGCAAATTACAAAAGGCTATGAATTGACAGCAGGCTGTTTTATCAATTCAGCGGTCAGAAAGACCGATGCTGGGATTTATAAGGAGATATGCGATTTCTGCAAATCAAAGGGCATAACACCGCCAAATTGGGATAAGTGGGCAATGTCTGTGTTGCTTACAAAATACAATGCCATCGGTTTGTCAGCATCGGAACCGATAACAATTACCCGTCAACTGAACAAACGGTGCAAAAACCTGCCCGAAAAGGTATCGTTGGCCTATTTTGTAAAGGCCCTCGATATGCAGGGACAGTATAAGGCAGTTACGGAACGAGCCGAACAAGCAAAACAGTTTAAGGAAGAGTTCAGAGGTTTTGCATTTTAAATATACGGCCCCGTGCTTACGCATGAGGGCTTTTATCATTTAATGAAGAGTAATACATTTTTGCGGGTTATTTTATTTATTAGGACTTGTGAAGTTCTTACCTAAAAAGTAGAATTTAAGAGTATTACCTTATCTTTTATCGAATAAACCTATATCTTTGTCAAACAGTCTAACATCTAACTTTATGGCTTTTGACACGAATTTATTAGCAACTAAATTAAAGAGGTGTCGGAATAACTTGGAATTAACTCTCAACGAGGTATCGGCATCTTCTGGGATCTCAATATCAAAACTTCAAGATATTGAGACAGGTAAAGTCGAACCATATGGAGATGAAATTTTAATATTAGCAGATATTTATCAAGAGGATTTCAAATACTTCATTAGCAATGATAAATTATCTGCATCTGAACAAGTTGAAGAATTGTATAGAGTAAATGGAAAAACTTTTTCCAAAGCAGATAAGCATGCAATTCAGACGTTTATAAACCTTTGCGATAATGAGCAATTTGTTTGGGACTGTTTAAGGCTTCAAATCAATCAATTCAAAACTCCTCATATAGATCAAAATTATATCAAAAAGAGTGATGGAATCCATGTTGCAAATATGTTGCGGTTGCATATGGGATATACTGATTTAAAGGCTTATCAAAATTTATATCAGGAATTAAGGAAGATAGGAATACATATTTTTAGGATGGAATTGAACAATTCGGGCATTTCTGGTTTGTTTATTCGCCATCCCAGGGCAGGAAAATGCGTATTGATCAATGCGGATGAAAACATATATAGACAGAATTTTACTTTAGCTCATGAAATAGGCCATGCTTTAATGGATGGTATAGATTTCAATGTTTCACTTTCTACCGAGGATGAAAGTTCTCCGTTTAGAGAATATAGAGCAGATGCCTTTGCAAGCAATTTTCTTTTGCCGAAAAATATTATTAGCAAGATTCCTAAATCATCTATAAATGCTGAATTTATAAAAACGCAATCTGATCGATTCAGGGTTAATGTTATAGCTTTTCTTATAGCCTTAAAAGAAGCTCGGATCATCTCTGATTATGAGTTTAATAAGTATAAGCAAATCAAAATTCCCAAAGCTGAACAGCGGGATTATGAATTTGAGGATTTAACAGAAAGAATAACATTAAGCTATCAAACTGCTATAAAGAGAGGATTAACTCCTACTTATATAAAATATTCTCATAAAGCATATTATGATGGGCACATATCTGTCGAACGTTTGGCCGAGATGTTACTGACGGATATTTATGATTTACCCAATTTGTTAGACCAATTTAAATTGAAATTATAGATATATGATTGATTTCGATTTTTCCACAATACACAAATGCTCTGTAATAGATACATGTGCAATATTGAATTTACTGTCTTCATCACGTTTTTATACCGCAACAATTAATGAGACCTTTTTTTGGTGCTATACATCTTTTGTTGAATATGAAGTATTTTATAAACCCGTGAAAAAAGAGACTCCAATTATAATTAAACAACGCCAACAATTAAGGGAAGAGACAAGGAAGAAAAGGTTTAGATGTGAACATTTGTCAATTAGTGATTTACAGGAAATAGAGATATTAGAGAACCGTAAAAAATTAGGTAAAGGGGAGTTGTCAAGCATTGCATTTGCAAGAAAAACACAGTTAGCATTCATGACAGATGATGTAAAAGCCAGAAAATTGGGTGAGGCTGTTTTGGGTGTATCCAAAACGCTTACAACTCCTCGTTTATTGGGATGGCTCTACTTTAATCGAATCTTAACAGATTCTGACCATAAAACAATAATTGAAGAACATAAAACTCAAGGGAGAGGAATGTCTGAATATTACCAAGAAATTTATGAGGAGGCAATGAGAAGATTATGCACCTGCAAAATAGGTGTTTAATATTGATTTACGTTTTCCATGTGTGTGCCACATACGAACAAATACTCCAATTAATACCCCCTCCCCTATTTGGTTTGGAAAACGAAATTCGGGGAGGGATTTTTTATAACAGATTATCGAGAAAAATTGCAGACCGAATACAAAAGCCGCAACTGGAGTGATTAGTTTAATCATTTACTAATCATCTAATTTGTAGAGTTATGCAATTGAGACAATCCATGCGCCGTGCAGCCAAGATGCGGCTTGCGCTGGCGGGAGCTTCAGGTTCGGGCAAGACCTATTCGTCGCTCCTTATCGCTTACGGAATGACAGGCGACTGGTCTAAAATCGCCGTCATCGATTCCGAGAACTGCTCGGCTGACCTTTATGCCCATCTGGGTGGTTATCAAGTCCTCACCCTCGAAAACTATGCTCCCGAAACTTACATCGAGGCCATCGGCATCTGTGAGCAGGCAGGAGCCGAGGTAATCATCATCGACAGCATTTCCCATTGCTGGGATTATCTGCTGGATTTCCATGCCAACCTGCAAGGCAACTCCTTTGCAAACTGGGCCAAGGTTACACCCCGTCAGAACGCCTTTATCCAGCGGATTCTTACATCCTCCGCTCATGTGATCTGCACCATGCGTAGCAAGCAGGATTATGTGCTCTCGGACAAGAACGGCAAGATGGTTCCAGAGAAGGTGGGCTTGAAAGCCGTACAGCGTGACAACGTGGATTACGAGTTTACCGCGGTTTTGGATATAGCCATGAACCACAAGGCCACTACGTCCAAAGACCGCACGGGCTTATTCACGGGGCGTCCCGAATTCCTCATCACGCCTGCTGTGGGGCAAGCCATCCTCAAATGGTGCAACATGACACAGCCTGCACAACCGAGTGTTCAACCTCAAACTCCCTACAACCATGTACCCAGCGTTTCAGCCTAATGCAGAATTTGCCGTCGGTCTGAACTCCGACAGCCCTTTCCTCGATAACCCTGCCGCAGAGGTGGCAACGACCGTAGAGGAACAACCCGCAACACCTATTGTTCCTTTGGGTGTACGGCATAACCGCCATTTTATCGAGGCCAACACCAAGCCCGTCGATATAGCCCATTTGAGAACGGATTGCGTCGTTCCCGTATTCAGCAAGGACAACGAGGTGACCATCTCCCACCAGAGTTTTATCGAAACGGTATTAGGTGCTGCACACCGCATGTTCCCGCAGGAAGTGATCGACACTCCCGATATCGTCGTGTCCCATATCATCAAGGGACGGATTCCCGAAGCTATCCACAAACCCGTGAATCAACTCTTGGAAACCGACAAGACCATCTATTACGAACGGATGGCTTTCTGTTTTGAGATACCTACGATTTACGAGGATGTGGCAGGGAACAGACTGAATCTCTCGATAGGCGGTGTACGAGCCTACAACCACGAGAACCTCTATTCCAAGAAGACGGTGGAGAAATTCAAGGTCTTCATCGGGTTCAAGAACCTCGTGTGCTGTAACCTCTGTGTATCGACGGACGGATTCAAAAGTGAACTGCGGGTGATGGGCGTGCAGGACTTGTTCGATGCCACCTTACGCTTGTTCCGAGAATACGATGCCGAACGTCATGTAAAGCTGATGGCCTCGATGCAGGAACGACACCTTACCGAACATCAGTTTGCACAGCTTATCGGCAAGACACGGTTGTATCAATACCTGCCCACAGCTGAGCGAAAGGCATTGCCTGCTATGGAGTTTACAGACTGCCATATCAACGCCGTGGCAAAAGCGTATTACGCTGACGAGAATTTCTCACGAGGGGACAATCCAGAGATTGACCTTTGGAGGGTTTACAACCTCTTTACGGGAGCCAACAAGTCGAGTTACATCGACACGTTCCTCGACCGTTCGCTGAACGCTACCGAGCTTATCACGGGTATCGGCAAAGCCATTGAAGGCGATGCCCAGTACAGGTGGTTTGTGGAATAACCGAACGAAGACGAATACCCTTGCTGTTTCACAACGGCAGGGGTATTCTCTTTGATATGTAAATAGAGCGTAATAACCCATATTCAATGATGCTGTCAGTTGATTTATTGCGCATTAGTGTTTTTATATAAATCATAATGTTCAAAATATCGACTTTACGCTGACATATTCTCGATAATTGAGGGTTGGAATGATTTGCAACTCCCGATTTGAGAGGATATGTCGGTTTATTCTTTATAGCGGAATATCCCAAGCAATAAAGAACTTTTTAGAACATCAATCTTGATTTTCTGAAAGTTTAACGCGTACTTTGTAACTACAATACCCCGTTTGAGTGTTGCGTATTGAGAAACATTTTTTAACTTTGTAGCATCGTCCTAATGGGCGGTAACATATTAGTTTAGTGAAAGTGTTTCGCTAATCCTTACCGAGGAATCTGGAAAATTCAAGTGTGCAGGGATAACGCAACGCTCATCACCGTGTATAGGCATATATCATTCTCGATATATACTATTCGGTGTGGGGTATTGTTTATTTGCACATTAGGTATTCCAGAACCTCTCGGTAGATAAACGAACAACTCCACACTTTCTTTTTGCACACAATCCGCCGCCTCGGAGTTGAACGGTAAGATTTTAGGAAAACACTTGTTTAACTAAATACATCTTACTTATGAAACGAATTCTTCTTGCAGCAGCCGTCATGCTGATTGCCTCCTGTTCCAAAAACAGCAACACGGGAGATGAACCCTCGCCTGTGAAACCTACCCAAATCCCAATCAATGTCTCAATGGGTGTTTGGACCCGCGCCACAGACACCGCCTACGAAAGCGGTGACAAGGTCGGCATCTATGTCGTCAACTATAACGGTTCGGCTGCGGGAACGCTGCAATCGAGCGGAAACCATGTCGACAACATGCGTTTCAGCTACAAATCTATTGGAAGGACCAGACCACGAAAGCCGACTTCTACTGCTATTATCCCTACGGCACTCCTGCCGATGTCTCGGCCCATTCTTTCGCTACGAAGGCCGACCAGTCGAAATTGGCGGATTATAAGGCTTCCGAATTCCTGTGGGGCAAAGCATCGGGCATAACTCCGACAGCCAGCGCTGTCCCTATCATTACGAACCGTTCGATGAGCAACATGCTGATTTACGTTGTTGCGGGCAAAGGTTTTACCGCGGAAACACTGGCCGCAGCGAATAAATCCGTGAAAATCTGCAATGTCAAAACCTCATCTGCGATTGATTTACGGACAGGTGTCGCAACCGCGACGGGATCGGCAACAGATATTGTGCCTTACAATGAGGGGGAATATTATCGGGCTCTTCTCGTGCCGCAGACCGTACCCGACGGAACCAACCTAATTACCGTCACGGTCGACGGAGTGGATTATACCCTGGCCAAAGGATTTACCTTCAAGGCCAATACACAGCATAAGTTTACGGTTACGGTCAACAAGTCGAGCGGCGGTGTCGACATCGGCATTGGAGACTGGGAAATCGACGATACGGATAACGGCGGAGCTGCTGAATAACTAAAATCGACAGTTTATGAAACGACATCTTATTTTTACAGGACTATTGGGCCTGTCGCTTACAGGGTGCGTGAAAGACCTCGATACGCCGACGGTCGGCGAAGGCGATACGACGCTTCCCATACAGTTGTATAACGAGATTTCGCAAATACCCACCACACGCGTCAACGACGAAGGGTTCTGCAACGGCGACGGTGTGGGCGTTTACGTCGTCAACTACGAGAACGGCACGGCGGGAAGGCAATCAAGCCGACAACGTGCGCTATGTCTATGACGAACCGAACGGCAAATGGACGCCCGACGAAGCCGTTTATTTTCGGGACAAACATACGCACGTCGATCTTATCGGCTACTATCCATACAGTACCCCGACCTCGGTCGAAGCCTATCCGTTCGAGGTAGCCAAAGACCAGTCGACCGATGCCGCCAACGGATTGTTGGGCGGCTACGAAGCCTCGGACTTTCTGTGGGGCAAAACTGTTGATGTAGCGCCTACCACACAGCGCATCAATATCAAGTTCCAGCACCGTATGGCAGGCGCATTGGTTTCGCTTTCCGAAGGTACGGGATTCGCCGAGGGTGAATTCGCCCAGTTGGAAAAGGCCGTGTTGGTGACCAATACGATCCGCAAGGCAACGATCGACCTCGCAACGGGTGAGATAACCCCTTCGGGCGATGTCCCGACGACGGGAATTGTCCCTTATAAGAAAGGCGGCGAGTTCCGTGCCGTGGTCGTACCGCAGACCGTAGCCGCATCGACGCCGTTATTCAGCATCACGGTCGACGGTACGCCCTATGTTTTCCGCAAGACCGAACCGTTTGCCTATACGGGTGGGAAGCTGCACAAGTTTACGATCGAGATTTCGAAAAAGAGCGAAAGCGGCCTTGAATTCAAACTCTTGGGCGAGAGCATCACGGCCTGGGAGACGGACAATATTTCGCACGACGCCACGGCTCGCGAGTATATCATTATCGACTGTCCCGAGGCAGGTACGCTCAAGGAGTGTATCGCAGCCGCAGGCAAGGACTATACGAAGGTCAAGAATCTGAAGGTAACAGGAACGATCGACGCCCGTGATTTCTATATGATGCGCGACGAAATGACGGCGTTACAATCCATCAATCTGAAAGAGGTGGAAATTGCGGCATATAGGGGAATAGACTCAAACTATGTTTCATTCAATGCGAATGAAATTCCTGATAATGTATTTGCAAATAAATCGACTTTAATTCGATTTGTCTTTCCTGAAAATATCACCAAGATTGGGGGCTCCGCATTCTCCCAAACTAACCTTTCTGGTTCCTTGGTTATTCCGAATGGTGTTACTGAAATAGGTACGTGGGCATTTTCAAATTGCCCATTCGGAGGAACGTTAACTTTGCCAAGATCATTGAAAATTATAAGGGATAACGCTTTTTCTGGTATAGACTGCATTGGGCCTCTTGATATTCCCAATACAGTCACTCATATATACGCTTCGGCGTTCGGTGGATGCTCTGGCTTTACAGGCCAATTAAAACTTCCTGATGGATTGCATTTCTTGGGCCCATGTGCATTTGAGGGCTGTTCTGGTTTTACAGGATCTTTGACTATTCCATCTCAAATAAAAAGAATAGAAACTAGTTGTTTTAATAATTGTTCAGGGTTAAATGGCACACTTTCTTTACCCAAAGGTCTAACTGAAATAGAAAATTATGCATTTGCGCGTTGTTCATTTAGAGGAACATTAAACCTTCCTGAAAATTTATTGATTATAGGCCTCGGAGCTTTTGGATACAATCAGTTCTCTGGAGAACTGAAATTACCCCAATCCTTACCTGTAATTAAGGATAGAGCCTTCGAGGATAACCCACGATTAACAGGAATCGTAGAGTTTCCTGAAGAAATCGTATCAATCGCACCTGGTGTTTTTCTTAACTGTTCTCAATTGCAAGGTGTGGTGATCCCCAAGAATGTCGAAGCGATTCGCGAGGGGGCTTTCGAAAACTGTTTCCAACTCAATTCGATTACTTGCAAGGCACAGAATCCCCCGCAGCTGTCGGCTACGGCATTTGCAGGCGTTGCGAAGGATAACTTCACCGTCGAGGTTCCCGAAGAGGCGGTTGCCAGTTACAGCACGGCCCCTGAATGGAAAGAGTTCAGGCGTTTCGCCGCTCACCGCGACTTCTCGATTTCACGCAACCTGTTCCGTGCTCTGAACGCGTCGCATTCGAAAACGCTTGTCATGCGTGCTCCCAGCGGCGAAGCATGGAGCGTGGAATCCAAGCCCGACTGGGTAACGGTCGAGCCGATGAACGGTGTGGGTAAGGTCGAGGTGACGGTAACGGTTGCAGAACAGCCCAAAGGTGCAGGCAATCGCACGGGCGAGGTGGTGTTCCTGTTGGATGGCAAAGACTACCGTTCGCGTACGACCATTGAGCAATATGATTACCAATATGGCGACGGCGATGTGCTGACCGCACAGCGTGCCACGAAGGGCGCAGGTGTCGATCTGGTCTTTATGGGCGACTGTTTCGATGCCAAGGATATTGCAGAGGGCAAATACCTCGATGCCATGAACGAAGCGATCGGTTATTTCTTCGCCGTGGAACCCTACAAAACCTACCGCGACTATTTCAATGTCTACACCATTTTCGGACTTTCGCCCGACAGCGGCGTAGGAGACGTAAATACGATTCGCGAAGCGAAATTCGGCTCGGCATACGCATTGGGAGGCATCACGCCCGACGAATCGGTCTGCTTCGAATATGCCTGCAAGGCTCCGACCGTGACACAAGACAAGATCGGGCGGACGCTTGTCACCCTTATCGAGAATACCGAGGATTACGGAGGCATCACCTATATGTGGGGCGACGGTTCAGCCATTGCCTGCTGCCCGATGAGCAGAGATGTCTATCCTTACGATTTCCGCGGGTTGGTGCAGCACGAAGCAGGCGGACACGGGTTCGGCAAACTGGGCGACGAATACATTTATCACAACGCTTTTATCCAAACCTGCCCATGTCTCTGCTGCCCGCATGTTAAAGAATTCAATGATAACAAGTCACGCGGCTGGTTCGAGAACCTTTCATTGACGGGCAATATGTACGATGTGCCGTGGTCACACTTTATATTCGATCCGCAATATTCGAATCTGGTGGATATTTACGAAGGCGGGTATATGCACATGCGCGGCGTATTCCGTTCGGAACCGAACAGTTGCATGAACAACAATGTACCCTATTTCTCGGCTATTTCGCGCGAGGCGATTGTCAAACGCATGAAAGAGTATGCGGGCGAAAGCTATTCGTTCGAGGAGTTTAAGGCTCACGACGTACTCGATGCGTCGACGGCTGGCGCAGAGACCCGTTCGATGTCTTCGGCACTCGAATTTGCGGCCTCGAACAAGCAACAGAACCCCGTCTATATGGGTGATAAACCGAAATTTAACAAATCCAAATAATGACAGCAATGAAACGATACGGCATATTACTGGTTGCGGTGCTGTTGTGTATGGCCTGCAACAAGGAGCACACGACAACGCTTCCTGACGACGCGGCGATGCGTTTCGAAATGAAGCACCCCGCAACACGCGCCACGGCAACGGCATTCGAGCAGGGCGACCGCATTGGACTTTACATCACGGAGTACGATGGCGATGCGGCTGCGCCTCTCCAAATTTCGGGCAACTGGGCCAACAATGTTGCGGCATCGCTCGATGGTGAACTCTGGACGACAGCCAAGAAAATCTTTTGGAGCGACAGCAAAATGGATGTCTACGGTTACTATCCCTATATGACACCTGTTTCCATCGACGAGCAACCCTTTGCGGTGGCGCTCGACCAGTCGACGGAGCGCAATGGCGACCAGTTGGGCGGTTATGAGGCATCGGACTTCTTGTGGGCCAAGTCGGAGGGTGTTGCACAAACCGAAGGGACGGTAGCCTTGCAGTTTGCGCACCGTTGCAGCAAATTGGTGGTGAAACTGGTGAAAGGTCCTTCGTATGAAGGTGATCTGCCCGATAATGCGACAGTCTACATTCACAGCGTTGTTCCGACAGCGACGATTGATTTTACGACAGGAGTTGCTGTGAAGGACCTGTTCGGAGAAATGGCGACGATCAAAACGCGCAAAATAGATAATGCCACTTACGAAGCCATTATCGTTCCGCAACGGTTGGATTCTCGGAGGCCTTTTATCGAAGTCGTGGTGAACGGTGTCTCCTATCTACTGGAGGACACATTCAATTTCAAAGCAGGAAAACAACACACGCTTTCGCTTACAATCAATTCCAATCCCGATCAGGTCGAAATCGAAATCGGGGGTGAAATCGAAGGCGGCTGGAACTAAAAATTTACGATAAGCAAGGGACAGACTTGTGCAAAAGGGTTAATATATAGACCCTCTGCACAAGTTTGTCCTTTCTATTTTACTTGCATAAGTCATAAATTTTTCGTATATTTACATCATAATCAAAGATTTAATAACAACATAAATTTTAGCTAAAATGAATAAAACACCCAAAATTGATTGAGAAGCAAAGACCGAGACTGTCGATGATATTCAGTACTCCTATATTGCCAAAGCCGTAACTTACGCACGGGATTGCAATGTCTGTCTGTTCGTAGGACGCAAAACAGCAGAACCTACACCATTGAAATTCACTTATTATTTAGAACTCGACATCGACCCTGAAAAGGATATGCCAATTTGATTCCGTAAACGAGGGCAGGACATAGCAGGATTCTCCTTTCGGTTAGACCCGCAAGATTGAAAAGCAGGGATTCTCGTGCTTCCATGATCCAACCTTATAACATTTCCCAAGTCCAATCACACCCTCAATTTGTTTGAAACCCATATCAAGAGCGATGCAGTCGTATTTGGCTACACATCATTAGAGGGCAAGCAGAAAGAGTTTCGTTTCCCGTTAGCTGGGTTCAAAGAAAAGTATTTAGAGCAGTTCATATAACAAGATATATCCTCGGCCTTTCGGTCGGGGATTTTTTTATAGAATTCTTCGCTGCTAAATATGCTATAATTAAGCCTAATATTCGCATAAAGAATAGCTGTATTTATAATAAATTAGAACCTAACTAAATAGAGGCTATTTATGAATGTAGAAAGGCTCAACCTTATAACCTATATATCACTAATTATCATAGTAATTGCATTCTTTTTTTGCCTGTTCTATGTTAGCAGGCAAAGAAAGACAGGGGCACTTATTGCCAAACGACGTTGGATTGAGCAATTACCCTCTATGATTTCTACTTTGGGAGTTCTTGGTACATTTGCAGGTATTACAATAGGTCTTCTTTATTTTGATACGGAAGATCTTGATGCCAGTATTCCGATACTTCTTAGTGGATTAAAGACGGCTTTTTTTACCTCATTAGCAGGTATGATTGGGTCTCTATTTTTATCCAGGCAGGTTAATTCGGCATTAGATGAAAAAGATGGCGGTATGTCGGATATAGATATGGCCGCAGGTCAAATTTGCAAGGCCGTAGATGCGATGAATACTACAACAAAAGAAGCTTTTGAAGAACTGAGGAATCAAAATAAACAGCAATTAGAGGCTCAATTGCATTTTTACCGAACAATAAGCGAGACGGTTTCTTCTTTAACAACTAATATCGGAGAATTGAAAGGGTTCTCCAAAAAGTTTGATAATGTCGATGCCGTTACAACCTCAATCAATAGCTTCATTGGTGAATGTCTTGAAATTACAAGTGGTATTGCAGGTGCTCAAAATGAAATATCGGATGAAATTAAAAATTTCAGTATGGTGTTGCGTAGCGAAGTAGACGAGATTGAAGAAAAGATGAAAGAAACGAATAACCTGCTTGTTGGAAAATTTGATGAATTTTCGGAACTCCTCAAAAAGAGTAATACGGAAGCCCTTGTAGATGTAATGAAAAGCGTTACCGAAGAATTCCAAAAGCAGATGAATTCGCTTATAAATAAATTGATTCAGGAAAATTTCGATCAACTCAATAAAAGCGTGGAAAGTCTGAATGTTTGGCAACAGGAGAATAAAGAAATGATAAGCTCCTTAACTAAACAATATAAAGAGATGACTGCCAATTTTGAGCAAACATCCACAACGTTGACCAAAGTATCTGGTGATACTCGTTTGCTTGTGAGCGATGGTGGCAAATTGAGGCAATTGATTGATGCGCTCAATCAAGTTATTATTGAAGATCAAAAATTCGTTAAGATCGTTGCTCAAATCGAAGAGACGGCTACATTGAGTAAAGACAATATGTTGCAGTTTGAGGAATCGACAAAATCGCTTAATGAATGGGTTCGTAAACAGCGAAATTTCGTTGATGGGGTACAGATACTCATTCAGAAGTTAGAAGAACTCAATAAATTGCGCGATTATAACGAACAATTTTGGCAAAATACTAAACGCAGTTTAGAAGAGGGCGTGGGATTCATTACACAGGGTTCGAGAACACTCAACACACAACTTACGGCATTGGACAAACAATTTTATGCCCGATTGAGTACCACGCTGGCTGAACTGGATGCTTGTATTCAAGCAATGATTAGAAAGAACTGATTATGGCTAAATCCAATGTGTGGATGTCGGTTTCTGACCTGATGACGGGGCTGATGATTATTTTCCTCTTCATTGCCATTGCATATATTAGTCGTGTGCAACAGAATCAGACTGTGCTTACAGATTATATCGAGACAAAGAATAAATTGTACGACAAATTAGTTTCTGAATTCAAGCAAGATACCGTTAAATGGCAAATGGCAATCGGGAGGGACTTATCCATGAAATTTAATAATCCGACAGTTTTGTTTGCACAAGGTAGCGCATATTTGACCCCACAGTTCAAATCAATTCTCGATGAATTTTTACCGAGGTATTTCGATATTTTGCTTAACGATAATTTAAGAAGCAAAATTCAGGAAATTCGTATAGAGGGTCATACAGATAACGTCCCATATCCTAAAAAACATGCAGATCCCTATATTGCAAATGTTATTCTCTCTCAAGAGCGGGCTCTTAATGTGTTAATATATCTTCGACAGATGCCCATATTTCAACAATATACAAAAGAGCAGAAAGAGTTGTTGGAATTTTGGTTCACGGCCAATGGCCTTTCGTATGGAAAATCGCTGGACAGTAACGGTAAATATACCTATAAAACGAAGAATGAGATTGATCCGACTGCATCCCGTCGTGTGGAATTCCGCATCGTGACCAGCGGAGAGGAAGTGCTTGAAAATTTTGTAAATAAAAATGCTGAATACGATGGCCAATGACGAACCTATTTACAAATTTGAAAGGTTGAAGTCCTTGCTAAAATCAATGGGGTATCGCATTGATAAAGCCATTGGCTATAAACCCTTAAAAATTGAGGACGTTGATATAAATGATATTCGTAAAAATATCAAATTTACAGACAAAGGCATTTTTTTAATTGACGAGGAGGATAATCAAGAGCGTCAGATTTTTCTATATAAACGAAATTATCGTTTGACAAAATACGGGAAACCGCGTTTTCATATTCGAGAGTGCCAGACAATTCAAGATTTCATAAATTCAGGAACATTAAAATCTGAATATCGGCGAGCCAATACGGACCCAGTTTCGGTTAAAGATATGGATAATAACATGCAAGAGGTAGAGATTCGCAATCTTCCTCTTTGCAAATACTGTATGAATATGGCTTTAGGGGAATACTCTGCAAATATGACATCTGCTGATTTTGTTGAAATATTGAAGCGGGCAGATGATTCATACGAGGAGGCCCAAAATAAAGATATAGAGGTTGATATATTTGGTTATACAAAAGATTGGACAAAAATTAGTCTTGCCTACCGAGAGTTGCATGAATACACCTGTGAGAAGTGTGGATTGCATATAACAAATCCATTCGACCAATTATTTATGCAAACACATCATAAAAATGGAAATAAGGTAGATAATAGACAGTCTAATTTGCAATGTTTGTGTATTCGTTGTCATGCAAATATAGACGCCCGACATAAAGCTAATTTTGCCAGAGGAGGCAATCGAATTACTCTGGAAGATTTTAACACAAAGTATCCTCAATAAAACAAAAGCAACATACACTCTCTTAAAAGGAGAGAACAGGGAGGAGGGGAAAATTTCTCGCGCGTTTTTCTGCCCAATTCCCGTCTTTTTTCATAACTTTAATTAATTATTATTAACCCTGCAACTTGTGTAAACCGCTGTGTAAACCGCAAATATCGAAAGGAGTTTTCTGCAATGGAAATGTGCCCCACAACGCACTCTTACGCACATTTAGCCCATAGCTCAGTCGGTCAGAGCAGCGGACTCATAATCCGAAGGTCGTGGGATCATGCCCCTCTGGGTCCACGAACAGGGCGTACGAAACTTCGTACGCCCTGTTCGTGTTTGGATGGAAGTTGTTTTTGTTCAGATTATTTTGCGATAGATCTCAGCCCCCTTTTCTTCGCTGCACGGTGGCGGATGACCTCCACGATGCGGTTGTAGGTGCGTTTGTTCAGTTTGTAGAAGAACAGGGCGGCGGCTGTTGCCACCCAGAGGATGCCGGGAATGGTGCTGAAAGCGTGACGCATGATCGAAAGTACGGTTTCGTTCTGTGCGGCGTTGGAGACATAGCCGGCCGCTTCCAGTGCCTGGGCCAGCAGAGAGATGCCCAGCGCCATGCCGATCTTGTTGCCCAGCGAGATGAAGGCGTATTGGAATCCGTCGTTGCGCACGCCTGTGACCCACTCGCCATACTCCACGCAGTCGGGGATGATGGTGTAGATGGCCGTGTTGAATCCCGAAAAGAAGAACTGTGACAGGGCGGCGAAGAGGTAAAACGGGACGGGCGAGGCGTTGGGGCTGAAAGAGTAGAGCGCAATCATCGTCACGCCTGTTCCGAACGCGAAGATCGCGGCCCCCCCCCTTGTTGGCCGTCCATTTGAAGACCAGCGGGGAACAGAATCTATACGTTGTGTATATATCATTGTATATTAATGATATGAAACGTTTAATCAGAGGGGTCGAAGATTCGATTCCCTGCATGTGAATCAAGGATAGAAAGAGGGGAAAAGACGTGAATCCGTTTCGATTCGGGACGGGAAATTTATTTTTTCGATCGAATATTTGGATTTTATTAAAACGTTTCATAGATTTGCGAAGACTTAAAACTGCGAATCCGAAATCATGGGAAAAATAACCATACGCGACGTCGCCCGGGAGGCGGGCGTCTCCATTTCGCTCGTGTCGCTGGTGATGAACGCCAAGCGCGATGCCGAAGGGAATCTGGACTGCAACGTCAACAAGGATACGGCCCGCCGCATCGCGGAGGTGGCCAAACGGTTGGGGTACCGCCCTAACAAGGCTGCGGCGAGTCTGCGCAGCGGACGCTTCTATACGATCGGCATGGTGACGTCGGACATCGCCAACCAGTTCTTCGCCGATATCGCCCGCTACATCGAGAACATCGCGCACAACTACAATTATACGGTATTGTTCGGCAGTTCGGACGAAAATGCCGAGAAGCTCGACAACATCGTCGACACCTTCATCGGCAACGGCGTCGAAGGGCTGATCGTCGCGCCCTGTTCGGGCAGCGAGGAGGTGCTCCGCAAGGCGCTCGACGCCGGCATTCCCACCGTGCT